>Ga0233425_10000134_pt1 | contig 187174 bp, 186 predicted proteins | sample Watercolumn_Towu_2_FD_181712 | JGI IMG/M metagenome (GOLD analysis project Ga0233425, IMG submission 181712) | Freshwater microbial communities from Lake Towuti, South Sulawesi, Indonesia - Watercolumn_Towuti2014_140_MG | ecosystem: Environmental > Aquatic > Freshwater > Lake | place... | reverse complement strand
CCACCACGATCGTCGCGCTCGTCCAGCGCCGCGGGTGACGCTCGTCGATCGCGGCATGCGGCACCAGCACCGGCGAGCCGACCGCCGCGATTTCGCCCTGTTCCGCCCCGACCGTCATCGTCACGCCTCCGTCAGAACTGGTAATAGATGAACGGAGCGATCCCGTCGGGTCGCATCGCATCGATCAGCAGGATCACCGCCGCCAGCGCCGTGCCGGCCAGCGGCGCAGGCCAGCGCCGCACGCGCATCGCCGCCCCGTCCAGCAAGCGCGCTGGCATCGCATGCATTGCCAGCCCGATCACGATCAGCGCCAGCGACAAGGGCGTCACCAGATGATTCTGCCAGCCGTTGTGCGCCATCGCACCCAGATAGGCGAAGGCGGCATCGAGCCCCTGCGCGCGGAAGAAGATCCAGCCGAGCACGACGATATGAAAGGTGATGAGCAGTCCCAGCCAAGCGGGTGGCGCGGGCCAGTTCGCCGGCCGCATCCGCCGCGCGAATCGCTCGATCCCCAGCCAGCCGCCGTGCAGCGCGCCCCAGATGACGAAGTTCCAGCTCGCCCCGTGCCAGAGGCCGCCGAGCAGCATCGTGATGAAAAGATGCAGGTAGGTGCGCGCCGCGCCACGCCGGCTGCCCCCCAGCGGGATATAGAGATAGTCGCGCAGCCAGCTCGACAGGCTGATATGCCAGCGGCGCCAGAAATCCTGCAACGACGTGGCCCGATATGGCTGGTCGAAATTGCGCGGGAAGGTGTAGCCGAGCAGCGCGGCGATCCCGATCGCCATGTCGGAATATGCCGAGAAGTCGCAATAGATCTGCACCGCATAGCCATAGGCGCCGAACAGCAAATCGAACGCCGAATGGCTCGCCGGATCGAAGAAGGCGGGATCGACCAGCGCCGAGGCGAGTTCCGAGGCGATCACCACCTTCTTGAACAAGCCCCATACGATCAGCAGCAGCGCCGCCGCCGCCGCCCCGCGTGACAGGCGCGGGCGATCGCGGAATTGCGGCAGCAGGTCGGACGCCCGCACGATCGGCCCCGCGACCAGATGCGGGAAGAACGACATCAACAGCATCAGATCGAGCAACGGCGCGGGCCGCACCCGACGCTGATGGACGTCGACCAGATACGAGATCGCCTGAAAGGTGAAGAAGGACACGCCGACCGGCAGCACGACCTGCATCAACGGCAGATCACGCGCGAAACCGAGGCGATGAACCAGAACCGTCAGTTGCTCGAAGAAGAAGCCGGCATATTTGAAATAGGTCAGCACCCCGAGATTGGCGACGACGCCCAGCGCGAGCAGCATGCGCCGCGCGCGATCCGATCCGGCCGCCATCAGCGCGCGCGCGATGCCCCAGTTCGCCACCGCCGAGACGAACAGCAACGCCACGAACCGCGCATCCCATGCGCCGTAGAAGAACCAGCTGGCGAGCAACAGTGTGATCTTGCGCCACTCGTTAGCGGCATCGATCGCCCAGACGATTGCATAGACGATCAGGAAGAAGAGCCCGAAGCTCAGCGTCGGAAACAGCATTTAGGGCCGCGCGGGCCGCAGCGCGGCGTCAATATCCTGCTGAATCAAGGCTGCGATCGCGGCGCCGCCGCTTTTGGTGAAATGGACATGATCGCCGCGCATCGCGGGCGCCGCGCCGCGCGTCCACTCGATCGTGGTGCAGCGCCCGCCCATGCGCTCCCCCCAATCCCAATAAGCCACACCATATTGATGCGCGCGCCGGCGCTGAATGTCCTGCACCACCGCCAGCGCGGCGGTCGGCCGCCATGCCGGATCGCCCGCACAGGCGGCGCTGTCGCCCGCCTCACCGCGCTGCAGCGCCGGCAATCTGGTGGCCGAATCGGGCGCGCCGAGCACCAGCATCGGCACATCGGCCCCCGCCAATCGCCGCCAGCGCCGCAATTGCGCCGACAGGTCCGCATCGAAACCCGCGGCGGAGAAAGACGGGCGGAACGCCTCGTTGGTGCCGAAGGCGATCACGATCAGGTCGGGGCGATATTCCGCCAGTTCACGTGCGACAACGCGATCATCGGCGCGCGCGGTGTGGATCAACTGCGCGCCAACCGTGCCCAGGTTCGACAGCACGACACCCCCGCCGCGCGCACGCTCGGTCGCCCAGGACGTGATCGTCACGGGATTGCCGGTCGCGATCACCGCCGCGCTGGTGGTGGTGCCGGGCGTCTCGATCCGCCGGCAATCGCTGCCCGCAACGGGCGCGTCGAGCGACCAGTCGATCCGCTGCGGTCCGGCGATCAGCGTCAACTGGCCCGCGCCGCGCCCGGTCAGCGCGCAGACGGTGAAACGGTCGAAGGCCTGAGCCGGATCGGCGGTGAGCGAGATCGTCGCGCCCGCGCGGGTACTGGTCAGGCTATAGCCCGATATGCCGATCGCGGGCGCCCCCGCCCCGGCATAGGCGGCGCCGAAGATACCGTTGACGCGCCAGCCATCGCTTTGCGCCGCGGTGATGCCACGGGTCAGATAGCCGGCATACGGGCGCCCGGGCGGCAACACGCCGCGCCCGCCCCCGCCGAAGCGCGCCTGCAGCAGCGTGCGCCAGCTGCCGGTGATCTGGTCCCCCGCGGTATGGCTGTCGCCGATCTGCAGGATACGGACCGGCCGGTCGGCATCACGCGCCTGCCGCAATCGCGTCAGGAACGGGCGCAACCGCTCCGCATCGCACAGCCCGCCCGCGCAGGAGGCGGTCGCCGCCTGAAGTGCGGTGGCGATCAACAGCATCGGCATCAGCGCCCCTCCCGCGCGGGCGATGCCGGTGTCGGGCCGGGGGTGGGCACCCCGGCGGCGGCTCGCACCCGCCCGGCATAGCGCGCGATCCGCTCGGCCGTGCCGGCGGTCAGCCGCTGATATCCCACGCCGATCATGTGAACCCCATCGCCGGTGCGCATCAGACGCGGTACGCCGGCGGCATCGGGCAGATAGGCGGAGTAACGCCCGGCCGGATCGAGCGACATCGGCCGCGAATCGACGAAGGTCACGCCCAGCCGCGCCATCTGCTGCTCGTAAAAGCCATCCATCGCCTGCATCTGCGCATCCATCACGGGATCGCGCATCACCGGCAAGCCGATCCAATAGACGATCGCGCCGGTCGATCGCACCGTCGCGACGAATTGCGCGATCCGCGCCCCGACGATCCGTTGCCAACCTGCGCTCATCAGCGGGTGCAGATGCCCCTCCGCGAACAACGGCTGATTGTCGTTCGCGCCGAAGCTGATCACCGCCGCGTCGATCGGCTGCGCCGCCAGTTGTGCCTTGGCACGTTCCTCGATGTCGAGCTGGCGATAGCGGGTGAAGCCGGTCGCCTCCTTGCTGAAGCGCAGCACGTCATAGCCCCGCGATCGTGGCAGTTGGTGATAGAGGGCGTCCCACACGCCATTGCCGAAACTGTCGCCGAACACGCCGATACGGAACGTTCCGTTCGCGGCGCGGACCCGCGCCACCGCGCGCGGATCGGGGGTCGCTTCCGACGCCGCCGGGACGGCCGTGGGGGCGATCGGCGATGCCGCCGGGGCCGACGGGCCGGCAAACGGCGCTGCCCGCGGCGGCGGCGCGGGGGCGGGCCGATAGGCGAGCCCGACCATGAACCCGGCGACGCAACCGAGCGCCAGCACCGCGCCACGATCCGCCAGCCACGTCAGCCGGGGCGCGGCGCGCGGCGGGTCGATCGTCGGGTCGGTATCGAAGTCGGGCAGGAAATCGTCGTCGGGCATCGCGCGCATGTTCGGGGTGACGCGCCCTGCCGGTCCGGCAGCCGCGGCACACCGGCCCTACGGTCCAAATCACGTCAGAACAAGGTGGCGCGGCCCGGAGACGACATCCGCGACGGCGGCCATGGCGCGGGCGGCGATTCGTGTCGCCGCCCGCCCCTTCGCGCTTACCAGATCTTCACGCGGTCCTTCGGCGCCAGGTACAGCTTGTCGCCCGGCTTTACGCCGAACGCATCGTACCAGGCGTCGACATTCCGCACGATGCCATTGACCCGATAATAAGCGGGCGAGTGCGGATCGGTCAGCAGCGCCGAGCGCAACGCGCCATCGCGCTGCTTGCTGCGCCACGCCTGTGCAAAAGCGAGGAAGAAGCGCTGGTCCCCGGTCAGCCCGCCGATCACCGGCGCCTTGCCATGGACGGCCTGATATTTCTGATATGCCGCATAGGCCGCCTCGATCCCGCCGAGGTCGCCGATATTCTCGCCCAGCGTCAGCGCGCCCTTGATCTTCGTGCCCGGCAGCGGCTCATATTGGTCGTATTGATTGACCAGCAGCTTCGTCCGCTCGGTGAAGGCGGTGCGGGTCGCCGGGGTCCACCAGTTGCGGAACGTGCCACTGGCGTCGAACTGGCTGCCCTGGTCGTCGAAGCCATGCCCCATCTCATGCCCGATCACCGCACCGATCGCGCCGTAATTGACCGCCGCGTCCGCCTTTGGATCGAAGAACGGCGGCTGCAGGATCGCGGCCGGGAACGTGATCTGGTTGGCGAGCGGGTTGTAATAGGCGTTCACCGTCTGCGGCGTCATGTTCCACAGCGTGCGATCGACCGGCTTGGGGAAGCGGCTGAGATCAAGCTGATGCTCGAAGGCATCGGCGCGCATATTGTTGCCGATGGGATCGCCCGGCACCACCTTCAGCGTGGCATAGCTGATATAGGTCGCGGGATGGCCGGTGCGGGGCTCGAACGCCGCCAGCTTCGCCAGCGCGGCCTGCTTGGTGGCCGCATCCATCCAGCTATTGCCGGCGATCCGCTCGCGATAGGCGGCGCTCAGATTGCCGATCAGCTCGGCCATCTTGGCCTCACTCTCGGGCGGATAGAAACGCCGGACATATACCTCGCCGACCGCCTCGCCCATCGCACCGTTGACCAGCGCAACGCCGCGCTTCCAGCGCGCACGCTGCTCCGGCTGATCGCGCAGCGTCTTGCCGTAGAAGGCGAAGTTGGCATCGTCGAACGCCTTGGGCAGCACCGCCGCCTGCGACGAGGCGAAGCGGAACTTCATCCAGTCCTGCCATGTCGATACCGGCGTCGTGGCGAAAATCTTGCCCAGCGCGGTCAGCGCGGTGCTGGTGCCCATGATCACCACCGGCTGATCGGCATAGCCGGCCGTGCGCTCCATGCCGACGAAGTCGAATTCGGGGGCGAGTGCCTTGCGCTGTGCGACCGTCATCGGCTTCAGCATCGCGGCCAGGTCACGCTCCTGCACCGGCGACCATTGCACCTTCGCCATCGCGGTTTCGAGCGCGACGATGCGATCGGCGCGCGCCGCCGCATCGGACAGGCCGGCCAGCGACAGCACCTGCTCCACATAGCGGCGATAGGCGGCGCGATAGGCGTCGTATTTCGCGCCCGTCAGCAGATAGTAATCGCGCCCCGGCATGCCGAGCGAGCCCTGGTTCCAGGCGACGGTGTAGCGTGCCGGATTGGACGGATCGGGAAGCTGGCCGACCTCGACCGGCGCTGCGTAGCCGACCGTCGCGAACAGTGTCTGCAGCTTGGCGCGATCGGTCGCGGCATCGATCGTCGCGAAATAGGGCTTCAGCGGGGCGACGCCGGCCCGCTCGATCGCGGCCTGATCCATGAAACCGGCATATAGCGCGCCGATCTGCGCCGCGGCCGGGCCGATGCTGGCGGGCTGCGCGGTGGCATCCTCCAAAATCCGGCGCACCTGCAATTCGGCTTCGTCGCTCAGCACGACCGCCGGTCCGGCCGACTGTCGATCGGCAGCGATCGCGGTCGACTTGTTCCAGGTGCCATTGGCGTAGGTCCAGAAATCGTCACCCGGCTTCACCGCCGTATCGCGCGCCGACAGGTCGACGCCGAAGCTGCCGTACCGCGGGCCCGTGGCCGTCGATGCGGCCGGCGCCGGTGCGGTTTGCGACATCGCCGGGGCGGTCAGGGCGATCAGGGCAATCCCCGCAGACAGACGGGGCAGCGACCTTATGATCATGATTTGTCGTACTTCCTCTCAAGTGTGTTGCCACGATAGGTCGCCCGCCGGCCAAGCGCAATCGTCCGCCGCGCGGCTGGACAAGCGGCGATGCAGCGGCGACACCCGGGGCAGGACGAGGAGAGGCCATGGCGGACAGCCTGCAAGCGACCGATTTCCCGGAGATCCGCGACGGCGTCGCGCGGCTGTGCGCGGCCTTTCCCGGCGAATATTGGCGCGCGCTCGACCGCGACATGGCCTATCCCACCGCCTTCGTCAGCGCACTGGGCGAGGCGGGATATCTCGCCGCGCTGATCCCGGAGGAATATGGCGGCTCGGGCCTGCCGCTCGCCGGCGCCGCCGCGATCCTGGAGGAGGTGCAGCGCGCCGGCTGCAACGGCTCCGCCTGTCATGCGCAGATGTACATTATGGGCGCGCTGCTGCGGCACGGCAGTGACGCGCAGAAGCAGGCCTATCTGCCCCGCATCGCCAGCGGCGCGCTGCGCCTGCAGGCGTTCGGCGTTACCGAGCCGACCAGCGGCACCGATACCGGCGCGCTGCGCACCACCGCGACCCGCTCGGGCGACCGCTATATCGTCAACGGCCAGAAGATCTGGACCAGCCGCGCCGAACATTCGGACCTGATGCTGCTGCTGGCGCGCACCACGCCGCGTGACCAGGTGGCGCGCGGCATCGACGGCCTGTCGATCTTCCTGCTGGACATGAAGGCCGCGCTGGCGGCGGGCGGGCTGACGATCCGCCCGATCCGCACGATGATGAATCATTCGACCACCGAAGTGTTCTTCGATCATGTCGAGGTGCCCGCCGCCAACCTGATCGGCGAAGAGGGCAAGGGCTTTCGCTATATCCTGTCGGGGATGAATGCGGAGCGGATCCTGATCGCGGCGGAATGTATCGGCGATGCGAAATGGTTCATCGCCCGCGCGCGCGATTATGCCGGCGAACGGGTCCTGTTCGGTCGCCCGATCGGGCAGAACCAGGGGGTGCAATTCCCGATCGCGCGCGCCTATGCCCAGATGCGCGCCGCCGAGCTGATGGTGCAGGATGCGGCGCGGCGTTTCGAAGCGGGCGAACCATGTGGCGAACAGGCCAATATCGCCAAGCTGCTCGCCGCCGAGGCGAGCTGGGCGGCGGCCGAGGCGGCGGTGCAAACGCATGGCGGGTTCGGCTTCGCGGAGGAATATGACGTGGAGCGCAAATTCCGCGAGACGCGACTGTATCAGGTTGCACCGATCAGCACGAACATGATCCTGAGCTATATCGGGGAGCATGTGCTGGGCCTGCCACGGAGCTATTGATGGAATCGCCGCGCGATGCGATCGGCCGCGAGGAGCGCGCCACCGACACGGTCACCGCCGCGCTGGTCGAGCGGTTCGGCGCCACGCTGGGGATCGCGCCCCCGGCATCGGGCCGCATCGCGCCGCGCCTGATCCATTTCTGCCTGGCGCAGCCCGCCGCGCCGGCGGCGCTGCTGGGGCGCGACGGGCATCCGGCCACCGGGGACTTCCTGCCGCGCCTGCCGCTGCCGCGACGGATGTGGGCAGGCAGCGATATCCGCTTTCACGGCGATCTATGCATCGGCGACACGGTGGAGCGGCGCTCGCGCGTGGCGGACATCGTCCGCAAACAGGGGCGCACCGGCGAACTGTACTTCGTCACCGTCGATCATGATTATCGTCGCGATGGCGCGACCGTAATCGAGGACCGTCAGACCCTGGTGTATCGCGCGGACGACGCCTCCCCGCCGCCGCCCGGCCCCGCCGCGCCGCATGGCACGACGTCGATCGCGCTGGTGCCCGACGATGTGCTGCTGTTCCGCTATTCAGCGCTGACGTTCAACGGCCACCGCATTCATTACGACCGTCGCTATGCCGTCGAGGTGGAGGGGTATCGCGGGCTGGTGGTGCATGGCCCGATGCAGGCGACCTTGCTGTATCACCTTGCCGCAAAGGTGAGCGGGCGGCCGCCCGATCTTTTCACCTTTCGCAGCATATCGACGCTGTTCGACGGCGAAGCGATGGCGCTGCATGCGGGGGAGATGACCGACAACGCGCTTCCCCTGTGGACCGCGCGCGAGGGCGGCCCGGTCGCGATGCAGGCGGAAGCGCGCTGGGCCTGATCCAGCTCAGGCCGCCATCTCCTTCAGCGGCACCGCCGCATCCGCCAGCCGCTCCGGCGCGATCGTCGCGCCGCCCGCCACCAGCGCGCGCCCCTGCACATAGTCCTTCGTGGCGTTGACGCAGTCGAGCGCGATCACCCGCCCGTCCTTCAGATACACCAGCGAAAAGCTGCGCGTCGCCAGGTCACCGCGCAATACCGCCCGATCATGCCCGGTCGACAGCCCGACGGTCTGCAACTTGAGGTCATATTGGTTCGACCAGAACCACGGCACCGCCGCATAGGGCTCTTCCACCCCGGTCAGCGCCTTCGCCACGGTCGCCGCCTGATCGTTGGCGTTCTGCACCGATTCGAGCCGGATCGACGCGCCGGCGGCGAAGGCGCTTTCATGCAGCGCGCAATCGCCGATCGCGAACACGTCGGGCAATGAGGTGTGGCACAGCGCGTCGACCGCGACGCCGTTCCCACCGGTCGCGCCGGCCGCGAGCAGCGGCTCGACCGCAGGGATGATGCCGATGCCGACGATTACCATCTCGCCCGGCACGACCTCGCCATCCGCCAGCCGCACGCCGGTGACGCGCCCGCCCTCGCCGACGATGCACTCGACCTGCGTTTCCAGTCGCACGTCGACACCATGCGCACGATGTTCGGCTTCGTAGAAGCGCGACAGCGGCTCGCCCGCGACCCGCGCCAGCACGCGCGGCAGCGCCTCGAGCAGCGTCACCTGCTTGCCCAGCTTCGTCAGCACCGCCGCCGCCTCGAGCCCGATATAGCCGCCGCCGATCACCACCACCCGCGTCGTCGCCGGCAATTCGCCCATCAGCCGGTCGACATCCGCGCGGGTGCGCACCGCATGCACCCCCGCCAGATCATGCCCGGCGCAGGTCAGCCGGCGCGGGCTGCCGCCGGTCGCCCAGATCAGCGTGCCATAGCCGATCATCTCGCCCGTCGCGCTGGTCACCCGGTGCGCCGCGGCATCGACCGTGACGATGCGTGTCGAGGAAATGATCTCCACCTGCTTTTCGGCCCAGAAGGTCGCGGGGCGCAGCAGGATGCGCTCGAACGGCTTGTCCTGCGACAGATATTCCTTCGACAGCGGGGGGCGCTCATAGGGCAGGTCGGGCTCGTCGCCGATCAGCGCGATCGTGCCCTCGAACTTGCGCTGGCGCAGCGCGATCGCCGCCTGTGCCCCGGCATGTCCGGCCCCCACGATGACGATGTCGAATGTGCGCATCCCGTCCCTCCCTTGTCGCGCCCCGCGATGCCCCAGCGGGCGCGTCTCATCAATAGGGTGGTGTCGCGCGTTCACGCTGCGCACCCGCCGCCGCGGCCCACCACAACAGATCTTTCGCGAAGCGGGTGAACTGGCGCTCCAGCGAAGCGCCGGCCTCGCCGGTCGGCTGCGCATCGGCATCAAGGGTCGCAGCGATCGGGCCGACCGCGAGCGTGCTCGGGATCACCGGCATGCCCATCTCGGGCAGGATCGCATGCCAGATCGAACTGGCCCGTGCGCCCGCCAGCCGCCCGGCGGAATAGCTGGCGATCGCGGCGGGGCGCCAGAACCATTCTTCCAGAAAATGATCGGTCAGGTTCTTCAGCCCCGGCTGCGGCCCCCAATTATATTCGCCGGTGACGAAGACAAAGGCATCGGCCTCGCGAATCCGTTGCGCCAGCGCCTCCATCGCCACGGGCGCGGCGCCCTCGTCATGCTCTTTATACATGCGATCGAGGAACGGCAGACCGACCGCCTTGGCGTCGATCAGCGCGGCGTCGTTCCCCATCGCGCCAAGCCGATCGACGAGGAAACGGGCAAGGCGGATGCCGAGGCGATCAGATCGATAGGATCCGTACAGAACCAGGATGCGCATCGCGCCATCTTGCCCACACGCACGGCACGGGTAAACCGGCGATGACGCGAACGAACGACGGGCGCGGGGGACGGGGGAACAGCCGCACCATGGCGACAGCGACCGACATCAGCGATCACACACCCAGCGGCGCCGACATCCGTCTGGTCATCAGCGCTTCCGCGTTGGGCACCGTGTTCGAATGGTACGACTTCTTCATCTACGGCACGCTCGCCGCGTCGGGCATTATCGGGCGCGCCTTCTTTCCGGCGGGAAACGAGACGGTGCAGACGCTGCTCGCCTGGGCGGGATTCGCGGTCGGCTTCGGCTTCCGCCCGCTCGGCGCGGTGATGTTCGGCTATTTGGGTGATCGGCTCGGCCGCAAATATACCTTCCTTGTCACGATCACGCTGATGGGCATCGCCACCGCAGGAGTGGGGCTGACGCCGGAGGCGAGCGCGATCGGCTTCGCCGCGCCGGCGATCGTCCTGCTGCTGCGCGTCGCGCAGGGGCTGGCGCTGGGCGGCGAATATGGCGGCGCGGCGATCTATGTCGCCGAACATTCGCCACGGCGGCGTGCCGGTTTCTACACCAGCTTCATCCAGGCGGGGGTGGTCGGCGGCTTCCTGCTCAGCCTTGCGGTGATCCTGATCGTCAAGGCGGCGCTGCCCGCGGCGACATGGAGCGCGTGGGGCTGGCGGATCCCGTTCCTGTTCTCGATCGTGCTGCTCGCCATCTCGCTGTGGATGCGGCTCAAGCTGTCCGAAAGTCCGGTGTTCCAGAAAATGCGCGCGGCGGGCGAGCGCGTCGCCAATCCGATCAAGGAAAGCTTCACCTATCCCGGCAATCTGCGCCGCATGATCGTCGCGCTGTTCGGGATCGCGGCGGGGCTGACGGTGATCTGGTACACCGCGATGTTCACCGTGCTGTCGTTCCTGCAAACGACGATGCGGGTGGAGGAAACGACCGCGCAGATCATCACCGGCGTGGGTGTGGCGGCGGGGGTGTTCTGGTTCGTGCTGTTCGGCCATGTCAGCGACCGGATCGGGCGCAAGACGCCGATCGTCGTCGGCTATATCCTGACGCTGATCCTGCTGTTCCCGATTTTCTGGCTGATGGGCTCGGCGGCCAATCCCGGCCTGGCGCGTGCCGCCGCGCAACAGGCGGTGGTCGTCTATGGCGACAGATGCCAGTATAGCCCGTTCGACAAGGTGCAGGCGACGCGGTGCGGCAAGCTGCTCGACGCCCTGTCGAAGAAGGGGGTTCCCTACACCGTGCAGAAGGCGCCCTCGCTGGCGATGTCGATCGGCGACCGCCCGGTCGCGCCGGTCGGGGGCGAGGCGCTCGATCGCGCGCTGACGGCGGCGGGCTACGATCTGACCCCGATCCGTCCGGCGGCGGGCAATATCGCGCTGATCCTGATCGCGATCCTGGCGATGTCATTATTGTCGGGGATCACCTACGGTCCGGTCGCGGCGTTGCTGAGCGAGATGTTCCCGCCGGCGATCCGCTACAGTTCGCTGTCGATCCCCTATCATCTCGGCACCGGCTATTTCGGCGGTTTCCTGCCCTTCATCAGCCAGTATATCGTCGCCCGCACCGGCGATCCCTATGCCGGATTATGGTATACATGGGCGGTGGTCGCGATGGCGCTGGTGGTCACGCTGTTCGGGCTGCGGGAAGAGCAGCATCATACCACCGTGGCATGACGGTGCGTCCCGCGCTACCGCCACCCGCATGTATTCGCTGCCCAACCGCCTGCACCTGTCGACCGATGCGCTGACCGCGAACTGGCGGGCATTGGCGACGATGAGCGGCGCCGCGGCGTGCGGCGCGGCGGTGAAAGCCAACGGCTATGGCCTGGGCGCGCGCGAGGTGGTGACGCGGCTGATCGCGGCGGGATGCCGCGATCTTTATGTCGCGACCTGGGCGGAGGCGGCGGTGGTGGCGGGCCTGGGTGCGCGGGTCACCGTGCTGCACGGTGTGCGCGAGGCGGATGTCCGGCTGATCGGGTTGCCCGAGGTGCGACCGATGCTGAACACCGCCGCGCAGGTGGCGCGCTGGCGTGCGGTCGCGGGCGGCGCGGCGTGCGACGTGATGGTCGACACCGGGATGAACCGGCTGGGGGTGGCGGCGGACGACATTGCCGCCGGGCTGCTCGACGGGCTGGCGATCGATACGCTCGCCAGCCACCTCGCCTGCGCCGATGAACCGGCGGCGCCGCTGAACGCGCTGCAGCATGGGCGCTTCGCGGCGCTACACGGACGCACCGGCGCCCGGCGGATGAGCCTCGCCAACTCCGCCGGTATCGCGCTGGGGCCGGACTATGCCTTCGACCTGACACGCCCGGGGCTGGCGCTGTATGGCGGCGTGCCCTGCCCCGCCTTACGCGGGATCGTCCGCCCGGTGGTGACGATCGCGGCGGAAGTGCTGCAACGCCGCGTCGTGCGCGCGGGCGAGCCGGTCGGTTATAACGCCACCTGGCGCGCGCCGCGCGACACGACGGTGGCGATCGTCAACCTCGGCTATGCCGACGGCTATTGGCGTGGCTTTTCCGATCGCGGCACCGCCAGCGCCGGGGGGCAAGCGGTGCCGGTCATCGGGCGTGTCTCGATGGATCTCGTCGCGCTCGACGTCGACGGGATCGACATCGCGGAGGGCGATTGGGTGACGTTCGATCCCGACCTACCTCGCGCCGCCGCCGCCAGCGGGATGAGCCAGTATGAACTGCTGACCGGACTGGGGCAGCGGTTCGAACGGCGCTGGACGTAACGGGCGCGGCGGATGCCCGTTACTTCGCCGCCGCCCTGGCCGCATACCAGTTGGCGAGCACGTCGAACGCCATCTTGTGCTGCCCGGTCTCCGAGATCAGGCCCTTGCGGTTCCAGCCTTGCTGGAAATCCGGATTCTGGCGCCGTGGCGAACGGAAATCCTTGAGGATCCACGGCGACATGCCGCGCAGAGTGGGGATGCGCCCCGCCATATCGAGCGTCGCCCGATAATAATCGGCCTGATATTCCTCGGAAAACTTCTGCGTGTTCGCCGGATCGTGGAAGCCCGCCCGCGCATCCGCACCGAATTCGGAGAAGATCAGCGGCTTATCCGCCGGCACACGCCATTCGCTGCGCGCCAGATCACCCAGTCGATCGGGGGTATACCAGCCGTTATAGGTATTGATCGCGACCAGATCGAGCGCGCCGGCGAGCGGATCGGCCATCGTCATGATCGGGTGGTCGGCAGTGGGCTCACGCTCCACCAGCAGCGCCGCGCTCACCAGCCGCGTATCGTCCAGCGCTCGCGCATCCGCCACCAGCGTGCGCAGAAAGGCGTTGCGCGCCTCGGTGACGGGGGTTTCGTTGGCGACGCTCCAGATCGCGATCGAGGCGCGGTTGCGATCGCGCAGGATGTTCTCCGCCAGCATCGCCCGCGCCCGCGCCAGCGTGTCCGGGTTCGACCAGGCGACCCGCCAATAGACCGGGATCTCGCTCCACACGATCAGCCCCAGTTCGTCGGCGAGCCGCACCGTCACGTCGCTATGCGGATAATGCGCCAGCCGCACGAAATTGCCGTGCAACCCGTCCTTGATCTCCGCCAGCAAGGCGCGGCTGGCGGCGGGGGTCATCGCGCGGGTGGGATCGGCGCCCAGTTCCTCTTCGTGCATCGAAATGCCACGCAGATAGATCGGCTTGCCGTTGAGCAGGATATCGGCACCGCGCACCGCGATGGTGCGGAACCCGATCCGGTCACGCCACTGGTCCTCCCCCGCGGTAACCGCGACGTCATAGAGCCGCGGCCGCTCGGGCGACCAGCGCTGCAACGCGCGCGGCGCGGCCATCGTCACGCGCCAGTTGCCCGCCGCATCGGTCTGCCCGGCGCGATCGATCCCCAGTCCGGCGATGCGCAACCGCACTGCGCTGTTCGCCGCCTGCGGCCCGTCGAGATGGACGTCGGCGGCGAGCCGCCCGTCGCGCGTCAGCCGTATCCAGGCGTCGTCGACATAGGTATCGGGCGTCGCCACCAGCCGCACCGCACGGGTGATGCCACCGTAGTTCTCCCAATCGGTGACCGGCGGCGGTACGGTGGCATCGGTAGCCTGCGCGTCGACGCCGACCGTGATCTGGTTGCTGCCGTCGCGCAACAGGCGGGTGACGTCGAAGGCAAAGGGCGTGAACCCGCCCTCGTGCCGGCCAACTTCCTGCCCATTGAGATAGACGATCGTACTGTAATTGGCGGCGCCGAAGCGCAGGAAATAGCGGCCGCGCCGCACCGCCGGGGCGGCGAAATCGCGCTGATACCACATCAGCCCCTGATAGTGGCGCAACTCGGCCGCATGCGTCAGCCAGGACGAGGGCAGCGACACGAGCGGCGAACGCGCCAGATCGAATTCGTACAGCGTGCGGCTGTCGCGTGCCATTGCCGCGCGGACATCCACCTCACGCCAGCGCTGCTGCCCCGGATCGGGCGCCTCGCCGTGAAACCCCGCGATGCCCGAGCGGAAGGGATCGATCGAATAATGCCATGGTCCCGACAGGTCGATGCCGTCGCGCAGGTCGCCCGCCACCAGCACCGTCGCGGGCCGGGGTTGGGTCGTCGATCGCTCCACCGGCGGAGTGCCGCGCCCGGATGGGACCGGAGGAGCGTCCGTCTGTTGCGCGCCCAGCGGGGCGGCGGCAAGCGCCAGCCCGATCGTGATGCCGGTCACCCACGCTCGTCCCATCGGCTCCGCCCCCCGTCCTATTTATCCCTTCGCGGCGAAGGCGATGCCCGCCTCCAGCCCGCGCAGTTCCGCCAGTCCACGCATCCGCCCGAGCAGCGAATAGCCCGGATTGGTGCGCTTGTTCAGATCGTCGAGCATCTGGTGCCCGTGGTCGGGCCGCATCGGGATCGAGCGCCCTTCGCGCTGCTGCACCCGATGCACCGCGCTCACCACCGCCGCCATGTTGGCGTCGCCGGCGAGATGCGCCGCCTCATGAAAGGCGCCGCCCGGCTCGCGCTGGACCGATCGGAGATGCAGGAAACCGATCCGCTCGCCCAGTCGCTCGACCATACCGGGCAGATCATTGTCGGCACGCACCCCGAACGATCCGGTGCACAGGCACAGGCCGTTGGCGCGGCTGGGCACCGCCGCGAACAGCGCCGCCACGTCCGCCTCGGTGCTGACGACCCGCGGCAGGCCGAAGATCGGAAAGGGCGGATCGTCCGGATGGACGACCAGCTGCACCCCGGCCGCCTCCGCCACCGGACACACCGCCCGCAGAAAGGCGATATGGTGCGCGCGCAGCCGCGCCGCGTCGACCCCCGCGTAGCCGTCGATCGCCGCCCCGAACTGGGCAGCGGTGAAGCTTTCCTCGCTCCCCGGCAGACCGGCGATGATCGTCCGCTCCAGCCGCAGCCGCGCATCTTCATCCAGCGCCGCGAAATGCCGCTCCGCCGCCGCCAGCGTGGCGGGCGTATAATCGCCCTCCGCCCCGGCGCGGCGCAGGATCCACAGGTCGAACGCCGCGACCGCCGCCAGTTCGAACCGCAGCGCCAACGCGCCGTCGGGCAGCGCCCATGCCAGATCGGTGCGCGTCCAGTCGAGCAGCGGCATGAAATTGTAGGTGACGACCCGAATGCCGGCCTCGCCCAGATGCCGCAGGCTGTCAGCATAGGCTTCGATCAGCGCATCCCACCCCGGCCCGTCGGGGCCGGCGCGCTTGATCTCCTCATGCACCGGCAGGCTTTCCACCACCCGCCAGTCGAGCCCCGCCGCCTGCACCATCCGGCGCCGCGCGACGATCGTCTCCAGCGGCCACACCACGCCATTGGCCAGCTCATGCAGCGCGGTGACGACCTCTGTCGCGCCCGCCTGCCGGATGTCGCGCAGCGCCACCGGGTCGGCGGGGCCGAACCAGCGCATCGCCTGCGTCATCAGCACGGGAGAGGACGGGTCGGTCATGCCAGGCTCTCGATCATGAAGCGGGTTTGGCCTCGAACCGCATGCCGGTGGCGCGGCTCGGCTGGAAACCGGGCCAGGTCGTCACCGGCGGCGTGCCGGAGCTATAGGCCGCGACGCGGCCGACCGGCGCGCCGGGCCACGCGCCCTGATCCGCATCGACCACCAGCCCGTCAAGATAACGTGCACGCGCTGCCTCGCCCTTGACGTAGCGATCGAGGAAGGCGGTGATGAAATGCGCCTCGATCGGCAGCAACCGATCCTTGCGCCACACCGCGTCCTCGAACCAGTCGAGGTTCCAGAAGCTGTCTCGCATCGATGCCGGTGCGCCGGCCAGCGCGATGCTGTGCCCCGCCTCCTTGAACGTCAGCAGATAGCGCGGGGCGCGGCGCTGCGCGTCGAACAGATCGCGGACCGCCTGATAGCCGACGGTCTTGTCATGATCGCCGACAATATAGAGCGTCGGCGTGGCGATCCCGCCCACCCCGGGCGCAGCCCAGGCGGGCGCATCGCCGAAGCGGCTGGCGGGGGACATCGATACCACCGCCTTGAGATCAGGCACGGCAAGCGCGCCGATCCGCGAACCGCCCGCCGCATAGGGCGTCAGGATGCCGCGCGTCGCCGGCCCCAGCGCGGGGTTCAGCGGCGCGCCGGCGACGGTCAGCACGCCATAGCCGCCCATCGAATAGCCGATCAGCGCGGTGCGCGCCGCATCCGCCACCGACAGCGGTCCGGTGCCGGCACGCGCGCGGCGCTGCGCCTCCTGCGCGACAAAGGCGATATCGAGCGGGCGTCGGGTGATCGGCCCGGCGCGTGCGGCGGCGGTGCGGATGCTGATCGCGGGATCGCGGAATGCGGGCGCAACCACGACATACCCCTTGCTGGCGAGATTTTCGCCCAGCCACGCCAGCGCTTCGGGTGCGTTGCCATAGCCATGCGCCAGGATGACGAGCGGGAAATGGCCGGCCGCCGGCGCGGCGTCGGCGGCGGCAATGCCGGGCAGGTCGAACGGCACGTCGCGCCCGTCCTCGCCGGTCATCGCAGCATGATAGACAATGCCGCGCCCGCCACGCGCGGCGGGGTACCAGATCAGCACCGGCAGGGTACGATCCACCGTGGCGGGCTGCGCGCCGGGCGACAGCGGATCTAGCTGCGCGCGCTGCACGAATGTCTGGCGCGCCACGCCCACCGGATGATCGCCCAGCCGCGCGAGTTCGGGCGCGTCGACCGGCGGGCGCGATTGCGCGCCCGCCACGTCGGGATGAACGCCGGCCGGCGCGGCAGCGATCGCCACCCCGGCCACCAGCGCGACAACCGCCGCGATCCCGCCCCGGCGCGCCCAACGTGTCGCTCGTCCCGTCATCCTCGATCTCCGGTCAAACGTGCTTGGGGCAGCCTCTAGAAGTTGAGACCCAGGCGCACGCCGCCATAACGCTGGAAATCACGCGGCAGGATCGCCTGGGTGGCAATGTTGTTGCCGAAATTGCCCGCGGTGTTCACTAGCGACCCGAAATATTGCTGATCGAAGACGTTGTTGACGAACGCCACCACTTCCCAACGGCGATCCTCGTCGCGCACGCCGAGCCCCAGGTTGACGATATGGAACGCCGGCTGGAACGTTTCCGGATCGCGCGGGCTGTAGAAGATGCTGCTCTGATACTGCCAGTTGAACTGCGCGACGCCGCGCAGCCCGTCGGTCAGGCGCGGCGAATAGTCCCCGCTCAGGTTGAACTTCCACTCCGGCGCCTGCGCGACGCGCGTCCCCGTAAGGTTCTGGCTGGCCGGCGAACCGGGGCGGCAGCCATTGGCCTGTGTCTGCAACGGATAGCATTGCGCGGCGTCGAACGAGCTGTAGGTCGCGTCCAGATAGGTCGCCGCGCCATTGAAGTTCAGGTCGTCGGACACACGCAGCGACCCTTCCAGCTCGATGCCCTTGGTATTGAGCCGGCCGACGTTGGTCAGGCGATAGTTCGACGTGCCGTCCGCCAGCGTCTCGATCGATTGCGCCTGCAGGTCGCGATAATTGGTGTCGAACAGCGTGACGTTGAACGTGACGCGGCGATCGAAGAACTGCGTGCGGATGCCCAGTTCCTTGTCGCGTGACCGCTCGGGACGGATCGGCCCGGCCAGCGCACGGTTGCGGTTGAACCCGGTGGTCAGATCGTAAGTCTGCCCCTTGTAGCCGGTCGCATAGGTGAAGAAGGCATTGATATCACGCGTAAAGTCGTAGCGCAGGCTGGCGCGATAGGTGCCAGCGGTATCGGTCGCGCTGCCCGCGAACGACGTGTTCGCGAGATTATCGCGAAAGGTGTAGGATACGCGCTCGTTCTGGACGCGCCCGCCGCCGGTCAAGACCAGGTTCGGAACGATCGTCCAGTCCGCCTGCGCGAAGGCCGCAAGCTGACGCGATTTCGACGTGGCGTACCAATCGGCAAGCGAGAAATACGGCCCGCGCTGGAACGGGCGGGCGAACTTCACGCTCGCGCCATATACGCCCAGCGTATAGCGGAACGGCAGGTCGCCCGGCGATTGCAGGCGGATTTCCTGCGTATATTGCTCCGAGTCGAACTGCCCGATCTGATTGTTGTTGCCGAACGTGGTGTTCGACGATCGAGAAAATCATCGAGGTGGAAGCGATCGTATGACGTGATCGACACCAGGTTCATATCACCGAACACGCCGACTTCGCCGCGCAGATAGCCGCCGCCGCCCTCATACTTCGTCCGCGAATCGTAATTGTTGCTGATCGCCTGATTCGCGGGCGTCGCGGAGACGCCGGGCAGCACCGCCGCCGGGGTCAGCCCCGGCTGGTTGCGCAACAGCGCGTTGGGGCCGAAGCGGATGAACGGACGACCGACGGTGGTATTGCCGTTGACGTAGTTGAGCGACAGCGTCAGCGACGCATCGTCGGTCGGCTGCCAGCGCAGCTTGCCGCGCAGGTTCAGCGTCTCGCGCCCGTTGACGCTCTTGTTGTTGAACAGGTTGGTGACGTTGCCGTCCCAATTGTTGTAGGCGGCGGACACGACATAGCCGAGGTCCTCCGACGCCGGGCCGGAGATGCTGAAATTGGCGCCATATTCCTGATCGGTGGTCGCCACGGCATTCGCGCGGACGCGCAGCGTCGCGCTCGGATCGCGGGTGATCAGATTGACCAGGCCGGCAGACGCGGACTTGCCGTACAACGTGCTCTGCGGCCCGCGCAGCACCTCGATCCGCTCGACATCGGGCAGATCGGTGAACGCGCGCGCCTGAAACGCCAGCGGCACTTCATCGACCAGCACCGCGACGCTCGATTCGACGCCGATGCCGAACGCGAACGTACCGACGCCACGCAGCGAGATATTGGAGTTCTGCGGCTGTTCGGCGGGGCGCACCACCAGCGAGGGCGCGATCTTGCCGATGTCGGTAAAATTGCGCACGCCCGCGCTGGCGAGCTGCGCCGGGGTCACCACCGCCACCGCGAGCGGCACTTTCTGCACATTCTCGGCGCGCTTGTTGGCGGTGACGATGATCTCGCCGGTCTCGTCGCCTGCCACCGCGGCGGTGGGGCCGCCGGGCGCGGCCTGATCAGGCTGGGTCAGCTGCGCCGAGGCGGTGCCGCCGGGGGCAGGCTCGGCCGGAACGGATTGGGCGGGAACGGGCCCCGACTGAGCCACCGCCGGGGCGGCGGACAGCATCGCCATGACGATGGCGGACATCGCGGCGGAAGTGCGCAACTGCATCAGGATCCTCCCTTTTGCCGATCTGGGTCGGCTGCTCACGTCGATGACATACCAACTGGCCTTACCAACGACAAGCGACAATTCGCGATCGGTCGGACAACCCGGCACGCAGGATAGCGTGAAGGTGGAAAAACGGTCGTTGCTGGCCGCCCCGCGTTGGCCCGTTTCGCGGCCTGTGCTATCGTGCAGCGCCTTCCGGGAAGATCCGACATTGATAAGACCACTTCGCGCCGCGCCCTCGATCCTGAAACCCGATGGACGCAAATTGTACCAGCAGGCCGCCGCCGCGATCGCCGCCGCGATCCAGCGCGGCGATTATGGCCCGGGGCAGCGGATTCCGTCCGAGCGTGACCTGGCCGAGGAGCATAAGGTCAGCCGCCCGACGATCCGCGAGGCGCTGATCGCGCTGGAAGTGACCGGCCTGATCCGCTCGCGCCACGGCTCGGGCATTTTCGTGGTCGACAATCCGTCGAGCGATGTGCTGTCGCTCAGCCTGGATATCGGCGCATTCGAGCTGACCGAGGCGCGCCGCCTGTTCGAGGGCGAGGCCGCCGCGCTCGCCGCGCTGTCGATCACCGATGCCGAGGTCGATCAGTTGCAAAGCCTGATCGAGGACATGGAGCGCGAAAATCAGGCCAATGTCAGCGGCGAGCGGGCCGATCGCGAATTTCACATGGTGATCGCGCGCGCGACCGGCAATTCCGCGATCGTCAGCGTGATCGAGGCATTGTGGGACGCGCGTTATACGTCGCCGCTGTGCAAGCATATGCTGGAACGCGCGCGCAGCGTCGGGGTGCAGCCGCGCATCGACGAGCATCTCGATATCCTGCAGGCGATGCGCGCGCGCGACCCCGCCGCCGCGCGCACCGCGATGCGCGATCATCTGGGCCGGGTCATCGACGGGCTCCTGGAAGCGACCGAGATCGATACGATGGAGCGCACACGCGCCGAACTGGAAGAAAAGCGCAGCAAGCTGGCGCGCCGCGCGTCAATCTGAGACGAGTAACGGGAGCGGCAGCGACGCGACGGGGCGCTGATTATGCCACCGTCACCGTCACGCCCTCGCGTCCGTCATGCGACGTCCGCTCGCCCGCGCCGCCGTTGACGATCAGGCGGCGCGCGTCGCCCGGCGGCAGCAGCAGCGTCACCCGCGCATCGCCGAACGTGCCCGGCCCGTCACGACGCACCGTGGCCCGCACGGTCGCGCCATCGGCCTCCGCCACGACATGCCAGCGATCCGCCGCGCCGTCGTGCCGCTCGCCGCCGTCCTCGAACGCCGCCCACGCCATCGCCCCCTCGCGCGGCGGGAACAGCCAGATGCCGCGGGCATAGGGCGCGGGGCGCCAGCCGCCACGTGCGAGATCGACCAGCATCGCCGAACCGGCGCGCGCGAACAGCGGCGGCGGCGCATCGAGCGGGGCATCCACCTCGACCGTTGCGCCGCCGGCGACGCACCGACCGCTCCAGACATGGATCCAGTCCGCCCCGCGCGGCAGCCGCACAGCCCGCGTTGTCGCGCCCTCCTCCATCACCGGCGCGGCGAGCAGATCGGGGCCGAGCAGATGCTCGTCGCTTTCCGCCCACGCCAGCGGATCCTCCGGGAAATCGAGCCACACCGGGCGCACCATCGGCTGATATTCGGCATGATAACGATGCAGCAGATCGTAGAGGAACGGGATCAGCGTCTGCCGCAACGCCATCAGCCGGTGGATCGCGGGCAGCGCCTGCGGATACATCCACGGTTCGTTGACGGTGCGATCGTCGTTCCAGCTATGGATCGAGAAACGCGGCATCAGCACGCCCGCCTGCACCCAGCGCACCAGCAATTCGGGGGACGGCGCCGGGCCGGAGAAGCCGCCGATATCGTGCCCGCTGTTGGAAACCCCCGACAGCGCCAGCCCGATCGACTGGCGCGCATTGTAGCGCAGCGTCTTCCATTCGGTGCGATTGTCGCCCGACCAGGTCTGCGCATAGCGATGCAGCCCGGCCATCCCCGATCGCGTGACGACATACGGCCGCTCCGCCGGCCGCGCGGCGATCTGCGCCTGCCGCGACGCACGCATCATCAGCATCGGCAGCACGGGGCGCATCGCCGCCGCCGCGCGCGGAGTGCCGAAGCCGTGGACACGCGCGCGCGCATCCCACAGCTCATATTCGTTATTGTCGTTCCAGGTTGCCTCGATCCCCTGATCGAGCAGCGAGGCCGTTACCTGATCGCGCCACCAGCGCGCCGCCTCCGGCCGGGTGAAGTCGACATAGCTGCCGACCTCGTCCCAGAATTGCGCCTCGACCGGCTGCCCCTCGGCATCGCAGACGAACACCCCCGCCGCCGCAGCCTCGGCATAACGCGGATGGCTGACCAGCAAGGCGGGCTTGATGTTCGGTACCAGTCGCACGCCCGCTTCGGCATAGCCGGCGATGAACGCGGCGGGATCGGGGAATTTTTCGCGATTCCAGTGGAACACGTAGCGCTTGTCGCCGATCGACGTATAGCCCGACGAGAGATGGAATGACGTACAGCCAAGATCGTGCCGTTCGCATTGATCGAGGAACGTCGCCATCTGCGCCGCCGCGTCGGGGGCGTCGGTGTAGGTCATCGTCGAGCCGGAATAGCCCAGCGACCAACGCGGCGGCATCGCCGGTCGCCCCGTCAGCCAGGTGAAGCGCCGCGTCACCGCCACCGGATCCGGCCCGGCGATCATCCATAGGTCGACATCGCCGGCGTCCGCGACGACATGGCGATAGAGGCCGTGATAATTGTCGAGTTCGCGCCCCAGGTCGACGGTGACGTCGGCAACACTATCGTAGAATTCGCCGTGACAGCGCCCCTCGGCATCGGCGACGAGCAGATAGGGGATCGACTTGTAGAGCGGGTCGCTATGTTCCGCGTCAAACCCCATCGGATCGACATTGGTCAGGCGGAAACGGCGACCGGCGCGGTCGCAGTCACCGGTGCGATCGCCCAGTCCGTAATAACGCTCGCCCGGCTGGCGGGCGACATAATGATGCGCGCGCCCGTCCCACCAGCCGAAGTCATAGGCCTGTGTCGGACGGTCGCGCAGGATCGCATGCCACCCGCCCCCCGCATCGCGCTGTTCCCAGCGGCAGCGCAGCCCGTGGCGCACGATCATCACACGCAGCCGCTCGGTGGCGATCACGATGCGATCGTCGTGCTCCTCGATCACCGGATCGGGGCAGGTGAAGCCGGCGACGGACAGGCGATCGCGCCCCGGCTCGTCGATGTCGTCGGCGCCCGGCGCGATTGCCCAGCCTGGCGGGCTCGACACCACACCGTCACGCAGCAGCAGCAACCGCATCACATCGTCCTCCAGGACGAAGACATGCGCCACCGCACCGGTATCGGCGGTGAGCGTGACGCAGCCGGTGGCGCGGTCGGACAGCGCGAACAGCGGCGGATTGGACAATGTGGCGCGCCTCATCGGCTGAGCTCCTCAACGGGGACGGGGGCGGGCGACGGCAACACCAGGCGGCGGATGAACAGGATCAGCACCGCCGCGCCGATCAGGTCGAGCACCGCCAGCACCGCGAACAGCGGCGCATAGCCGATCGTATCGGCAAACTGCCCGATCAGCAGCGAGAAGATCAGCCCGCCGATCCAGCCCGCCTGTCCGATGAAGCCATTGGCGGTGCCCACCTCGGCCGGGTTGAAGACGTCGGCGGACAGCGTGTTGATGAGTCCCGAAATCATCTGATGGGCAAAGCCGCCGATCGAGAAGAGCGCGATCGCGGTATAGGGGCTGGAAACGAGGCCGATGCAGCCCGGCGCGATCATCAACACCGCGCCCAGCGAGATACCCACGATCCGCGACGGGATCAGCGCCACCCCGCGCTTCATCAGAAAGGGCGACAGATAGCCGCCGAGAATGCCGCCGAGATCGGCGGCGAGGAACGGCAGCCACGCGAACAGCGCGATCTGTTTCAGATCCATGCCGCGCTCGGTGGCGAGATACAGCGGGATCCAGAAACTGAACGTCTGCCACGCCGGCTCCGCGAGGAAGCGCGGCACCGCGATCACCCAGAAGCGCGGCAGCCTCAGGATGTCGCGCGCGGGCGTGCGCTGCGCCGGGGTGGCGGGGCGATCGGCGGCGATCAGCGCCCGCTCCTCATCGGTGATCGCGTGATGCGTCTCGGGTGAGCGATAGAAAGCGAACCACGCCCCCGCCCACAGGATGCCGACCGCCCCGGTAACGATGAACGCCCAGCGCCAGTCGGCCCAGATCGCCACCGCCGCGACCACCGGCGGCGCGATCAGCGCGCCCAGCGAGGTCCCTGCGTTGAACCAGCCGACCGCGACGGATCGCTCGCGCGCCGGAAACCATTCCGCCACCGCCTTGATCCCCGACGGGATCGCCGCCGCCTCGAACACGCCCAGCAACCCGCGAAAGAAGGCCAGGCTGAGCCAGCCGATCGCCAGCGCGTGGAGCATGTTGGCGGCCGACCAGGCGAGCGCGAACATCGCGAAGCCGATCCGCAGGCCGAAGCGATCGACCAGCGCGCCGGCGATCGGCTGCATGATCGTATAGGCCAGCTGGAAGGCGCCGACGACATAGCTATATTGCTGCGTCGACATGTGCAGTGCGGTCTTCAACTCGGGGGCGAGCACGCCCAGCGAGTTGCGCGCGAGATAATTGGCCATGGTGCCGGCGCAGATCAGCGCCACGATCCACCAGCGCAGGTTCCTGATCCGCAACGCTCGCCTCCCCAGCGCTTGTGCCCAGCGCATGCCATCGATGTAACGACCGATCGCTGGCCTGTCCATATTGGTCGGGCCAATATTGCCCGTGCCCGAGCCTGAACCGTTCGCGGCGCCTATCCCGCCGCGGCCAATTCCCCCAGACGCCGATAGGGAGCCGTCGCATCGAGAGGCGGCACCGCGCCCATATTCATCACCACCCAGCCCGCCATGGCATGGCCCGCCGCCGCCGCTTCCGCCGGCGCGAGGCCCGCCAGCCGCGCATGAAGATATCCCGCATTGAAGGCGTCGCCCGCGCCGCTGGTGTCGCGCGGCGTCAGCCGCTGGGGCGGGGCGATCGATACGCCGCCGACGCGGCACCCTTCCCCGCCCATCTTCAGCGCCACTTCGGTCACACCCGCCTCATGCCAGTGCCGCTCGATCGCGGCGGGGTCGTCAAGGCCGGTCAACGCGGCCTCGTCCTCGATCGTCGGCAAGCCGATGTCGGCGACCGCCATCGCCGCACGGTGCGCCGCGCGGGCCGCCGCCAGATCAGGCCATAGTGCAGGACGATAATTGGTATCGAAGGCAACCCGCCCGCCCCGCGCCCGCACTTCGTGCGCCAACGCGATCAGCCGCTCGCGCGCCGGCGGCGGCAGGATCGCGAGCGAAATCATCGAGAACAGCAGGAGCGCCGCCCCCGATGCCTGCATTGCCGCCGCCTCGCTGTCAGGAAGATCGAACATCCGGCGCGCGGCGCTTTCCCCGCGCCAATAGGTGAAGTGCCGCTCCCCCTGCTGATCATTGGTGATCGCGTACAGGCCCGCCCGCCGCGACGGATCGGTCAGCACCCACCGCGTGTCCAGGCCTTCCCGTGCCCAGTCAGCGCGCAGATCACGGCTGAAGGGGTCGTCCCCGATCGCGGAGAGGAACGCGACATGTCGTCCCAGCCGGGCGAGGTGCAGCGCGGTGTTGAGCGTGTCGCCGCCATATCCGACCCGCCAGCCCGACCCATCCGCCGCACGCGACAGTTCGATCATCCCCTCGCCGACCGTCACGATCTGCATGAATCCCCTCACTTGCCTTACCAATCACTCTTTTGTGGTAAAACGAATCATAGCGCGGTACGTCGTGCCGCGATAGGCGGAGAGGGATCATGCAACATCATCGGCACCCCGGCTGGGCGGCGCATTCGGCATGACCCGCCCCCTGCACCTCCATCCCGACCGGCTGTTCGCCAGCGACCCCGCGCAGCGCGATATCGCGCGCGCTCTGTACCGCACCGTCGCCGACCTGCCGATCGTCTCGCCGCACGGCCATACCGATCCGCACTGGTTCGCCACCGACGCGCCGTGGCGCAACGCCACCGACCTGCTGCTCGTCCCCGACCATTATGTGTTCCGGATGCTCTATAGCCAGGGCGTGCCGCTCGACGCGCTCGGCGTGCCATCCCGGTCCGGTGCGCCGACGACCGATCCGCGCGCGGCGTGGCGCACCTTCGCACAACATTATCACCTGTTTCGGGCGACGCCGTCGCGCCTGTGGCTCGATCATGTTTTCGCTGAGGTGATGGGGCTGGATGTCGCGCTGGAGGAGGCCACTGCCGACCTCTATTATGATCATATCACCGCACGGCTGGCCGAGCCCGACTATCGCCCGCGTGCGCTGTTCGATCGGTTCGGCATCGAGGTGCTGGCGACGACCGAGGGGGCCGAGGCCGATCTCTCCGCGCATCGTGCGATCCGCGCATCGGGCTGGGGCGGGCGCGTGATCACCACCTATCGCCCCGATGGCGTGATCGACGTGGAGCATGAACAGTTCGCGCCTGCGATGGCGCGCTTCGCCGAGCTGACCGGTGAGGACGTCTGGTCATGGCGCGGCTATCTCGCCGCGCACCGCAAGCGCCGCGCCGATTTCCGCGCGGCCGGGGCGACCGCGACCGATCACGGCCATCCGTCGGCGCGAACCGCCAACCTCTCGGCGGCGGAGGCAGAGGCGTTGTTCCGGCGCGTGACAGGGGGACGCCCCGATGCGGCGGACGCGGACCTGTTCCGCGCCCAGATGCTCACCGAAATGGCCCGGATGAGCGTCGAGGACGGCATGGTGATGCAATTGCATCCCGGTTCGTTCCGTAATCACAACGAAGCGCTGTTCGCGACATACGGGCGTGACAAGGGCGCCGACATCCCCATGCGGGTCGACTATGTCGCCGCGCTGAAGCCGTTGCTCGACGCGGTCGGCAATGAGCGCGATTTCACGCTGATCCTCTTCACGCTCGATGAATCGACCTATGCGCGCGAACTGGCGCCGCTCGCCGGCCATTATCCCTGCCTGCGGCTGGGGCCGGCATGGTGGTTCCACGATTCGCCCGAAGGCATGCGGCGCTATCGCGAAATGACGACCGAGACCGCCGGCTTCTACAATACCGTCGGCTTCAACGACGATACGCGCGCCTTCCTGTCGATACCGGCGCGGCACGATGTCGCGCGGCGGGTCGACTGCGCCTTCCTCGCGCGGCTGGTGGCGGAGCATCGGCTGGAGGATTGGGAGGCCGCCGAACTGGCGCAGGATCTGACCGTCAACCTCGTTCGCCGGGCCTATCGGCTGTGACGATGCCCCGCCTGTCGCGCATGACGCTGGACCGGCTAGATCCGGCCGTCGCGCGCCCCGGCTACGCGCGTGACGAGCAGGCGATCGGGATCGTTCACCTCGGGATCGGCGCTTTCCACCGTGCGCATCAGGCCGCCTATACCGATGCCGCTATGGCGGCGGGCGACCGCGACTGGGCGATCGCGGGGGTGTCGCTGCGATCCGCCGGGGTACGCGACGCGCTGGTGCCACAGGACAGTCTGTACACGCTGACCGAACGTGGCGCGCAGGCGCCGCGCGTCGCCCTGATCGGCGCGATACGCGATGTGATCGTCGCCCCCGAGGCACCGGCGGCGGTGACCGCGCTGATCGCCGCCCCGGCGACGCGCATCGTGACGCTGACGGTGACCGAAAAGGCCTATTTCGGCCGCCCCGACGGGTCCCTCGATATCGCGGCGGTGCAGGCCGCGGGGCAGACCATCTTCCACCATCTCGCCGCCGGTATCGCGCAGCGCCGCGCCAGCGGCGCGCCGGGGCTGACGATCGTCAGCTGCGACAATCTCGCCCATAACGGCGCGCTGCTGCATCGGCGCCTGGCGGCATGGCTCGATCGGGTGGATAACGCCACGCGCGACTGGTTCGAGCGCGAATGCGCCTGCCCGGCGACGATGGTCGATCGCATCGTCCCCGCGGTCGATGCCGCCACGCGCGACGATGTCGCGGCGGCGATCGGCGTGTACGACGCGGCCGCGATCGTCACCGAACCCTTCCACCAATGGGTGATCGAGGACCGCTTCGCCGGCGCGCGCCCGCGCTGGGAGGTGGCCGGCGCGCAGTTCGTGGGCGACGTCGCTGCGTTCGAACGCGCCAAATTGCGCATGCTCAACGGCGCGCATTCGGCGCTTGCCTATCTCGGGCTGCTGGCCGGTCATACGTTCGTCCACGAGGCAGTGGCCGATACGGCGATCGCGCCGGTGGTCGAAAGATTGATGCGGCAGGAGGCCGCCGCGAGCCTTGCGACGGAGCGCGGCAGCGGCGGCGGGATCGATGCGCGGGACTATGCCGATCGCCTGTTGCAGCGATTTCGCAATCCTGGCCTGCCGCATCGACTGTCGCAGATCGCCACCGACGGTTCACAGAAGATCCCGCAGCGCTGGCTGGAGCCGATGGCGGCCAATGCCCGCGCCGGGCGCTCATCCCCCGCCACGCTGCGCGCGTTGGCCGCATGGCTGCTCCACATTCGCGGCGATGGCGCGCCGGTCTCCGATCCGCTCGCCGCGCCGCTGGCGGCACTGTGGGCGCAGGCGGGAAGCACCGGCATCGCCGAGGCGCTGTTCGCGGAGGGTGGCCTGCTGGCGGGGCAATGGCACCCCAATGCGACCGACCTCGCGCTATTGCGGCAGGAGATGAGCGACCTGGACGCGCCGCCGCCGGTCAGACACCACGACGGGTAGGACCGAACTGGCATCGATGCGCCGAACCTGTAGTCATAGCGTCATCTTTGTGACATGGGCGGCGCATGTTCGAATTTTCGCGAGAAATGATCGCCTATGCGATCATCGGGGTGATTCTGCTGACCGGAACGCCGCTGACGGTCGCGCTATTGCGGCGTCGTCACCGCGAACGGCTGCGCCGGCGCGGCATCAAACGCTACGGCCACTGAGGTTTACCGCGCGCGTCGGCGCGTCAACGCCGTATCTTCCGCGTCGAACACCTCGCTGGTCGCATGGCCATAGCGCGCGCAGAAATTGCGCCAGTAAGACGACAGACTCTCGAAGCTGCACGCGAAGGCGACGTCGGTGATCGTCCCGGCGGGGCGGCGGCTCAGGAGCGCGTGGATAGCGCCGAGACACGCTGCTCTACCGTAAAAGACGATTTGGTCCGGCCACCGGTCCGATACGATTTGAGGCTGAGGAAGCCCATTCGCATCGCGCTCACGCCGCAGCCCGGCAGCCGGCCGCCGATATCCGCCGTCGTGATATCCATCACTCCGTCCGCGTTTGGCGCCCGAAAGCATCAATCCCCTGACCCGGACTGACGGAAAAAAGCGGGATACGCCAACGCCCGGCGTGCTAGCTTAAGTCGATGGTCCGGCGGAAGATCGCCCATCCTTCCGGCGGGGGAGGACGGGCTGAAGGTTGATACGGCGCAGCATCCACCAACGGGTGAATAAACAAGGGGGCAGCATGACCAGCACTCACCACCTTCACCGCGCGCTCGGCGCGTCGCTACTGCTCACCGCCGGGGTCGCCGCCCCCGCTTCGCTCGCTCAACGCACTGTGCCGGCGGTCGCGCCCGCAGCAACGCAGACCCTGCTTCCGCTCAAGGTCGAGCGTGACAGCGGCAAGGTGCTCGTCACGCTCCCCGCCCCCGACAGTGATGGCGTTTCGGGGCGCTTCCTCTACGCGACCGCGCTAAAGACCGGACTGGGCTCGGCGCCGATCCGGATCGACCACGGCATGGTCGGCGACACCCAATTGCTCGCCTTTCGCCGGCTCGGCAAAAAGGTCGCGGTGGTGTTCGAGAACCCGCGCTATCGCTCTTCGGGCGACGCGCTCGAGCAGAGCGGCGCGCGCGCGGACTTTCCATTCAGCACCATCGCCCTGCTGGATGTGACCGCGGCCGCTCCCGACGGCGCGGTGACGGTCGACCTCGCCCCTCTCCTGCTGTGCGACACGATGCGGTTGGCCGACAAGCTCAATGCAGAGGCCAGAGGCTTCAAGCTGATCGGCTCGCTCAGCGCGGTCGACCCCGACTCGGTCAAGGTCTTTCCCGACAATATCGAAATGGAGGCAGTGCAGACCTACGCCTCGGACACGCCGGGCAAGGAGGTCGACATGATCGCCCCCGACGGACGGCAGGTGAGTTTCACTGTTCACCACTCCCTGGTGCGCCTGCCCGCCCCCGGCTTCGTGCCGCGCCGCTTCGACATCCGCTCGGGTACTTTCGCCACCCCGGTCTATGAGTTCAACACCCCGCTGGGCGCCCCGGTGTTCCAGCAATATGCCAACCATTTCCGCCTGGAGAAGCTCGATCCCGGCGCGGCGCGCTCACGCGTGCGCAAGCCGATCGTCTTCTACATCGACAACAAGGCACCCGAGCCGATCCGCACCGCGCTCGCCGAGGGGGTCGCCTGGTGGAACCAGGCGTTCGACGCGGCCGGCTATATCGACGCCTTCCAGGTGCGCGTGCTGCCCGCCGGCGCCGACCCACAGGACGTGCGCTACAACATGGTCAATTGGAACGAGCGCCAGACGCGCAGCTGGTCCTATGGCGGCGGCGTCATCGACCCACGCACTGGCGAGATCATCAAAGGCAATGTCGTGCTTGAGGGGTTGCGGCTGCGCCAGGATATCTGGATTTTCGAAGGGCTGGTCGGCACCGCGGAGGAAAACAAGGGGACCGCGAACGATCCGGTTCGCGTCGCGCTGGCGCGGATTCGCCAGCTCGGTGCGCATGAGGTGGGGCACGCGCTCGGCTTCGCGCACAATTTCGCCGCCAGCACGCAGGGCCGTACCTCGGTGATGGACTATCCCTTCGCCAAGATCGCGCTTAACGGCGACGCGATCGATCTTGGCGATGCTTATGCCAGCGGCATCGGCACATGGGACAAGTTTACGGTCGACTGGCTCTATGGCCAGCCCGCCGCGGGCACCGATCCCGATCTTGCCGCCACGGCCAAGGCGGACGCGGCGCAACGCGCGGGCCTGCGCTATCTCACCGATATCGACGGGCGCGATTCGAGCCTGGCAGTGCCGGGCGACAGCATGTGGACCGAGGGCACGGACTCGCCCGCGGATCTCGATCATGTGATGGCGGTTCGCCGCGTCGCGCTGGCGCGCTTCGGCCCAGGCGTGCTCCACGCCGGCGCGCCGCTTGCCGACCTGCGACGCAGCTTCGTGCCGGTGTGGCTGTTCCACCGCTACGCCGTCGCGGCGATCGGCAAGACGCTCGGCGGCGTCCACTACAGCTACGCCACTGTGGGCGATAGCGCCGCCCCGCCGGCCCGCGCGACCGCGGCGGAGCAGGGCGCGGCGCTCGACGCGCTGATGGCGACGCTTGCCCCCGCCGCACTCACCGTACCGCCCGCGCTGGCGCTCACGCTGTCGTCGGGGGTCAACGGCAATCCGGACCCGCAATATGACAGCGAAGTGTTCGCCACTGCGGGCGGCGCGGTCTTCGATCCCCTGGTCGCAACCGACGTGGCGGCGCAGGTGACGCTGGAAACCCTGCTCGCGCCATCGCGGCTCACCCGGCTCTACCTCCAGCACGCCGCCGACCCGGCGCTGCCGGGCGTGGAGACACTGCTCGACCGACTCGACCGCGACGTGGTGGCGCGCCACGACGACGTGGTCGCACAGCGCATCGCACTCCGCACCTTGCTGGCGATCGCGGCTGCAGCGCGAGCCACCGCGACTGGCACGGACGTCGCGCTGCGGCTCGACGCCGCACTGGCGGCGACGCGCGAGCGGCTCGCCCGCGACAAGCGCGACGCCTGGGCGCAGAGCGTGGCGCGGCTGCTGGGCGACGCCGACGCACTCGACCGCGCGCTCACCCCGACGTCACGCCTCGCCCCCGCGATTCCGCCGGGGATGCCGATCGGGTGACGGGCGAGCGATCCCGGTAGAGTTCGCCAAGGCGATCGCGAAGCCAGCGATGCGATGGGTCGGAATCGACCCGCGGATGCCATGCTGCCACCAACGTGAACGGGGATAGCGGCAAGGGTGGCTCGCCTAGCGCAAGATCGCGGGCGGAGGCGGTCAGCAAGCTAAGGGGCAGCGTGGCGACGAGATCGTCGGCTGCAACCGCCTCGATCGCGAGTAGGTAGCTTTGAACCGACAGCGCGACGCGTCGCCACCGACCTCGGTCAGCAAGAGCCCGGTCGACGAGACCCGTGAATCCGCCACCATCGCCCGAAACAAGAACGTGATCGCGGTTGCAATAATCGTCAAGGTCGACGGGGCACGCGCCACCAGGGCGCACTGCCACCACGAACCGGTCGCGAACGATCGTACGCACCATCAGCGCCGGCATTCGTGCAAATTGTGCCGGCGCGCCAAGCGCGAGATCGATACGCCCCTTCTCCAAATCACCAAGCCGCGCCGTATCGAACTGATGCAACGCGCACCGCACATCAGGTCCAGCCATTCGGCGTACGGCGCTCATCAACGGCAGACCCGCGATGGTCGCCGCGTTGTCGTTTGCCATGATGGAAAATATTCGCTCGGCGCGAGCTGCATCGAAGACGCGTCCGGCGACTGCGGCGTCGAGGTCCGCGAGAGCACCGCGCGCCGCGTCGGCGATGGCTCTCGCGCGGTCGGTTGCGACCAGGCCGCGCCGCCCGGCCGCAGCCACGAGCAAGGGATCGTCGAGAACGACGCGTAGGCTTGCCAGCCGCGCGGACATGCGAGGCTGGCTGATGCCCACCCGCTTTGCCGCCTGGCTGACACTCTCTTCTTCGACCAGCGCAACAAGCGACGGCAGCAATGGCAGAAGGGTATCGTTCATCCGCATGACGAATACCGAACATACGCGCCATGTTGTTGCCGGATCAACCTATGGCTTCCTACCTTGACGGAGCACCATTTCGGGAGCTCAATCATGATGACGGCGGAAGACCTGGCCAAAGAATTTCACACCGCCCTGGTCGCGCGCGATTGGCCCGCAATGCGGTCGCTTTTCCATGACGACGCAAGCTGGACCCTGCCCGGGGACAACGCGATCTCGGGAACGGCCGCTGGCGCCGATGCGGTCGTGGAACGAGCCCGTTTGATTGCCAGCTATGGGTTGTCGTTCAAGCTTGAGCATATTCTGCTTAGCCGCGACAACATGGCCCTCGCTCTTCACAACACGGCTGAGCGTAACGGCATCCGCCTGGACGAGAAGCTGGCTACCGTGTGCCGGCTGCGCGACGGGCGTATTGCAGCGATTGAGACGTTTCTGTCCGATGTTCCCGGGATGGACCGCTTTTTTGCGCGCGATTTAGCGTAGGCATTTTCGCGCGAATCCCGGCGGCGTGAACCTATCATCTCGTGCCGGGCGGATTACCGGCACCCCTGAAGGGCTGGGAAGAGGCGATCGGTCCCGCCCATCGCTACACCGATCACCTTGTCACCGCGATGTATGCGCTCGATGGCGACGCCAGGATCGTCCATCTTTGGGGCTTCGCGAGCGTCGAGGAGCGCAACAACCTGCGACGATAACATTATGCCTCGGGACTTTGGCCCCCGCGGGGAGGGCCCGAGAATATCGCCCATGCTTCTTCCACCCTTGCGTTCGCCGAGACGGGCTACCCCATTCGCTAGGGCTCAGCCGGCACTGGCGCTGGCCAAGGATAGTTGCAATGAGCTTTCCCATCGCACCACATTCCAAATTACCCCACTCTTGACCCACACATTTCGCGGAATGGCGCCGGACCACGTGGAATTCAGCGGAACGTAGAAACCGCCAATTTCTCCGCACCTATAGCGTTTTGAGGGGGTTCGCGAGCCCCGAAGGGCGCATAGATGGCGGAGACGGAGGGATTCGAACCCTCGGTACGGTTTCCCGTACGACGCTTTAGCAAAGCGTTGGTTTCAGCCACTCACCCACGTCTCCGGGTCGGCGTGAGGCGCGGCTATAACGGGGGTGGGGCTCGCGATCAACCGGGTCCCGTCATTTCCGCCCGGCGCGGGCAGGACTCGCATCGTCGCGCCGTTCATTGCGGGGACAGCGAGTGCCGGACTAAGGTGTCGCGTTGGGTGTGGGGACGATCTTCATGATACGCAGGATGCGAATAGCCCGGTGGGCAACGGTGCGGTCGGGAACCTGGACGGCGGCCTTCGCCGCGGCGGCGATGGTCGTCGCGCCGGTAGCGGCGCAGGTGCGGACGATCGACCCCAATGCGGGGATCGATGCGGACGTCGGCGGCACGACGCCGCAGCCGCGCGTCACTGTCCCGCCGGCACCGGCCCCGGCCTATCCGGACGAACCCGCCCCGCAGGAACAAACGCCCGCTCCTTCACCCACGCCCCCGGCGCCGGTCACCGGCGCGGAGGCGCGGGCCAACGCGACCACCGCAGCGGCCGCCACCTACAAGCGCGATGATCTGATCGCCGCGGGCGAGGGCGTGTTCGGCAAGGGGGCGGAAGGCTTCGGGCAGATCATCGAGAAGATCCTGAAGGATCAGGGCGAACCCAACGCCTATATCGCGGGGCGGGAGGCATCGGGCGCCTTCGTGGTCGGGCTGCGCTACGGCTCGGGTGTGATGACGCACAAGGTGGAGGGCCAGCGCCCGGTCTATTGGACGGGCCCATCGGTCGGCTTCGACGTCGGCGGCGATGCGAACAAGGTTTTCGTGCTGGTCTATAACCTGTATGATTCGCAGGAACTGTTCCATCGCTTCCCCGGTGCGGAGGGGCGGCTGTATTTCATCGGCGGTTTCGCGGCGACCTATCTGCGACGCGGCAATATCGTGCTGATCCCGGTGCGGCTGGGCGTTGGCTGGCGGGCGGGCGTGAACGTCGGCTATATGAAGTTCACCGAAACATCGAAGTGGTTGCCCTTCTGAGCGATCGAGGTGATGCCCCGGCGCCGCGCCTCCCGGGCGAGTAACGGGAGGCGCCAGGTCAGTGCCGCGGGTGCGGCGCAATCCTGGCGCGGGTCGATCAGCGACCGCCCGGAAATTGCGTCGCTTCAAAGCGCATCGGCGCACCCTTGGGCCGCTCGCCCAGCGTATCTTCCCACATCGCGACATGACCGCGCACGATCGTGCCGATCGGTTTACCGGTCAACGTCATGCCCGTGAACGGCGACCAGCCGGCGCGGGAAGCCAGCCAGCGGTCCTCGACCGTCCACTGCTTGCGCAGGTCGACGATCGTGAAGTCCGCGTCATAGCCGCGCGCGATGCGGCCCTTGCCGACCAGATTGAAGACGCGCTGCGCGCCCGCGCTGGTCAGCTCGATCACCCGCTGCAAGGACAGTCGTCCATGGGCAGCATGGTCGAGCAGCAGCGGTAGCAAGGTTTGCACGCCCGGCATGCCGCTGGGGCTTGCGGGATAGGGTTTTCCCTTTTCCTCCAGGGTATGCGGTGCGTGGTCCGAGCCGATGACGTCGGGCACACCCTGGTTCAGCCAGTGCCACAGGCCGTCGCGGTGCGCGCCGGACCGGATCGGCGGGTTCATCTGCGCCAGCGTGCCCAGCCGCGGATAGGCTTCCTCGCCGGCCAGCGTGAGATGCTGCGGCGTCACTTCGCACGTGGCGATATCCTTATTCTCTCCCAGCAGCGCGAGTTCGGCGGGGGTCGTGACGTGAAGAACATGGATGCGCCGCCGCGCCGCGCGGGCCAGCCGCAGGATGCGGCGCGTCGCCAGCAGCGCGCTTTCATCGTCGCGCCACACCGGATGCGACGATGGATCCCCCGTCACACGCTGGTCCGCGCGCGCGTTCATCCGGTCCTCGTCCTCGGCATGGATCGCGACGCGACGCTGCCCGTGCGCCAGCACTTCGGCGAGCCGCGCATCCTCGCTGACCAGCAGATCACCCGTCGACGCGCCCATGAAGATCTTCACACCCGCGGTGCCGGGCAATCGTTCCAGTTCGGCGAGCTCGCGTGCATTGTGATTGGTCGCGCCGACGTAAAAGGCATGATCGCACCACATCCGCCCCCGGGCGCGCGTCAGCTTGTCTTCGATCGCGGCGGCGGAATCGGTATTGGGCTTCGTGTTCGGCATCTCGAACACCCCGACGACACCGCCCATCACGGCGGCTTCGCTGCCGGTGGCGAGGTCTTCCTTATGCTCCAGCCCCGGCTCGCGGAAATGCACTTGCGTGTCGATCACGCCGGGCAGGATATCGAGCCCCGTACAGTCGATCACGCGCCCGGCATCGCCGCCGCTGGTCAACTCAACGATGCGGCCTTCGATAACGCCGACATTCGCCGTCACCGGCCCACCGGGCGTGTGTACCGTGCCGCCGCGCAACAGGAGATCGTAGCTGGCCATCGTCCGCCTTTCCGGGTCTTTCGTCATGTCGCCCGCCTCCCTACCTTGCCGGGATGGACGAGACCACCCTGGGAACGATGCTGTCCGACCGCGCGATCCTTCGCCTGTCGGGCGGGGATGTGCGCGGCTTTCTGCAGGGGCTGCTGACCAATGACGTCGGCGGCGCGTTGCCCGTGTGGGCGGGTCTGCTGACGCCGCAGGGCAAGGCGTTGTGGGATATGATCGTCTGGGCCGATGGTGATGATATCCTGCTCGATGTCGAAGCGTCACAGCGCGAGGCGCTGGCGCGGCGCCTCGGCATGTACCGATTGCGTCGCGCGATCACGATCACGCCGGATGATACGCTTGCGATCCATTGGTCCCCGACGGAAGCCCCCCACCCCGCCGTACCCGATCCCCGCCTTCCCGCGCTCGGCTGGCGCTGGTTTGGGAAACCCGCCGCGCCGGCATGCGGCTGGGTGGCGCATCGCCTGTCATTGGGCGTGGCCGAGGGGGTGGCGGAGCTGGGCGACGGCGAAACCTTGTGGCTGGAATGCAATGCCGACGCCCTCCACGGCGTCAGCTATACCAAGGGCTGCTATGTCGGGCAGGAAAACACCGCGCGGATGCATCATCGCGACAAGATCGCACGCCGCCTCGTCGTCGCACCGCTGAACCAGGACGAACCGAAGATCCGCCAGCCGCATCCCGATCTCGGTGTGATGGTCGCGTTGCGCCGGGTCGATCAACTTGGCGACGCCGTCCGCCCGGCGTGGTTTCCGGCGGCATTGGGTGGCGATCCGGACCAGTGATGATCAGCTCCGCGCCGACACATCAGCGCGCCCCTCTTCGTTAAGCCAGAGGCCCGGTGTGGCGAGTTCGACGACATGGCCGTCGGGATCGTCGAAGTAGATGCTGTAGCCGCCGCGCGGCCAATGCACTTCCGAACGAATCTCGATCTGATGCGCCTGAAGCCGGTCTCGCCATGCGTCCCGCTGGTCTGCGGCAATCGCGAAAGCCAGATGCAGCGGACCGCTGCCATCATGGCCCGGAATGAAGCCGTTCGGTCCCGGCATATCGTCGCGGGATTCACCGCGGGCGAACACCAGCAGCACACCCCCGCCACCGACATCGAACGCATGCAGGCGATCGGTTTCCAGCATCGGCGTGAATCCCATCACCTCGCGATAGAAACGCACCGCGCGATCGACGTCATCGACGTAGATCGATGATTCCAGCAGACCGGCAGTACGTGGCTGTTCGGGCATGGGCCGCTCCTTTGGCGGAACAACGCCCGACAGCGCGACGGGGACGCAGCGTCGATACGGAGACAAAGAAAAAGGGAGGCTGGCGAACGCCAACCTCCCTCCATTCTTTCGAGGCAATCAGCCTTACTGACCCGAACCCGGGCCGTAGGTGATTTCCACGCGACGGTTCTGCACTTCGCGGACGCCATCGGCGGTCTCGACGCGCGGACGGCTCTCGCCGAACGCTTCGGTCGAAATCACGCTCTCCGGGATCGCCTTCGACGTGAGGTACGCCTTCACGGCGTCCGCACGGCGCTGCGACAGGCCGACGTTGTAGCTGGCCGAGCCCGAGCGGTCCGCGTGGCCCGCCAGCATGACCTGGGCGCCATTGCAGTTCTGGTACTGCGTAACCGCGTTGTCGAGGATCGACGCTGCTTCCGGCGTGATGTCCGACTTGTCCCATTCGAAGAAGACAATGAACGGACCCGGCGAGCAGACCACTTCCGGCGGCGGCGGCGGCGGCGGCGGGGGCGGAGGGGGCGGCGGCGGCGGCGGCGGCGGAGCAGCCTCCTCCGGAGCACCGAAGTTGTACGTCACGCCACCCAGCAGGCTGTGCGAACGGAAACGACCGTCATACGAGCTGCCACGCGCGTCCAGCAGACGAACGTTGTCGGCATTGAAGAAGCGATACTTCAGCGAAACGTCGATGTTGTCGCTCAGCGGCGCCCGGATGCCCGCCAGCGCCTGCCAGGCGAACACGGTGTCCGAGTCGTCAAGCAGACGATACGAGTTGGTCGGGTCGATGCGCGCCTTGACGCGGGCAACACCCGCACCGCCGCCGACAAAGCCCTGCAGGCCGTCGTCCGGACCGAAGTCCAGCAAGCCGTTGACCATGAAGCTCAGCGCCGAAGTACGGCCACCGAAGTTCGTGTAGTTGCCGGCAGGCAGCTGAGCAGTCCCCGACACCGGCACCGCCGCACCGTTGGTGCGATAGGCGTCGACAGTCGCCGAACGATAGCCAACTTCGGTTTCCAGGCGGAACGCACCGAAGTCGTAGCCGATGACGCCATCGACGTCATAGCCGTAATCGTGATCGACAGTGCCCGTGCCCGAGCGCGTGGTTGCGGTCCCGACGATCGAATAGTCGATGTCCTCGACGATCATCGCCCCGCCTTCAACGCCTACATACCAGGCCTTGTCGCGCGCAAGCGCTGGCGTGGCGAGGGCGGTGGAGGCAAGCGCCATGATCATGGCAAGCTTACGCATCATAATCCCCTTTCCATGGTGTCACTACGGACAGCGCAAACTCACTATCGGAAGGATGGTTTCCCGACAAGCAGACAAAAACAGCCCGGTGTGACACACAAGACACACCATCAATCGTGGAATTTCAGCGTCAGACGGCCACCAAACCGTGCGTTCGGAGCGCCGACAGGACCGCATCGAGCGTCGCGCGCGCCTCCATGTCGATGGTCGAACCGCCGGTCGGCGCGGCAATCGCCGGCGCTTGCGGGCCGACGACCTGAACGCCGTCGATCGACAATATGCGCCCGCGAACGACACCTGCCTCCCACCCGGACGATGTCCGCACCACCGTCGCGAGCGAGGTCGCATCGCGCGCGCTCCACCCCGGCTGCGGGGTCAGGAACCGCCAGCCCGCATTTGTCCAGCCGGCCAGTCGATCCGGCTGGCCCGCCCAGTCTCCCTGCGGATCTGGCCCGGTGATCCAGCATTGTCCGGCTACCGGCTGTGGGGGCGGTGCGTCCACGCCCATGCCCTGCACCACGGGCTGGGCCGCGATATCAAGCAGCGCCAGCGCCTCATTATGCGTCATTTCCTTTTGCGCCTGTGCCGCATCCAGCAGCGGTAACGACAATCGCGGGGTCTGTTCCGTCATTGCGAGATCCTTAGATTTCTAAAATAGTTGCTGGCGACACACCGTTGGTGCCCTGTTGCCGAACCGACACAATCGCGCCTGTCGGCAGGGCGGCGACGCTCAGCGCCGCGCGATCGCTCGCCTCGGTTCGCTCGCCACCTTGCGGGGTCGTGGTCACGATCCGATACGCCTCCCGCTCCTCGCCGAGGGGCACATCGGCGCCGTCCTGCCAGCGCCAACCCAGCCGGCTGCGCCTGACCCACTGGAGCTGCGCGCCCTGCGCCGTGTCGACATGTCGAAGCCGGATCGGCGCAAGCGGCAGGATCGATCGACCGTCGAGCGTCAACCGCGCCTCGACCGGCCCGGCCACGTCGCCCACTCCGCTCGCCAGCCATCGCAGGCGTTCACCCGGCCGCGTGAACGCCATCGGCAGCACCCGCATCGCGTGACGCTCGATCAGTACGAAACGCTCGCCCGCGACATGCGCCGCCGGTGCCGTGCCGCGCCGTGCCCGCCATAGCAGCGACACACGCCAGCGCGCGGACGCGATCCGCTCGGCATCGCGGAACTGGACGAGTTCGTCCCCGATCAGCGCCATATTGGCCCCGCGATCGAGCGCCTCCGGCGTCACCGACGACAGGCCCATCCCGTCATGCGCCAGCGTCACCTCGATCCGGCTGATACGATCCTCCACCGCCGCGCCGACCGCGCCGCATCCGGTCGCCAGCCTGCCGATCACCGCGGGGGCGGCCATCGCGCCGGCACGCTCCCAATGATGGCCATCGTCGCGGCTGAACAGCACTGCCGCCCGGCGCCAGCCGGGGGTGGTTCCGGCCACGAACACCGTCACCTCCGGCAGGGTCGCCAGCCGATCGTCGAGCGGCGGCAACTCCGCCACCTCGATCAAGGTTTGCCCTGCGGGCAGATCCGGCGCCACCACCGCGCGCCCGGCATCGGCCGCCAGAGTCACCTCGATCGCCGGCTTCGCCGGGACCAGCTCCACCGTCACCGCCATGCCGTCCACGCTGGCGCGCGTCACCCGCCATGCGCCGCGCTCACGCGGGAAGGCGACGCTGTCGCCGGGGGCGATCCCCAGCGCGGTGACGTCGAGCGTCACGGTGCGCGTCACGCGCTCCCGCTCCGCCCGCGCCATCGTGGCGGTGGCGAGCCGGCGTGCCGTCGCGGCTTCCAGCACCACCGGCAGATCGATCGAATCGTCGCGCCATCCCGCACCGGCGCGCCGTACCTGCTGCACGCCGATCTGATAGTCCCGGGCCATGTCGTAATAGGATATCGCCAGCGTACGCGCGACGCCCTCCACCGGGCTGCGCCGCTCCCTGGTCGCAGCATCCGCGTCCAGCGGCAGCGGCGTCGCCGGCATGCGATCGTTCAGCGCCATCCCGCCACCACGCGGCGTCACCCACCCGCCGCACATCCGGGCCAGCATCTCGATCACCGCGCCGGCATTGTCGCCGGAGGCGGCGAAGCCGGGCACGCTCGCGACCGGCCCGTCCCCCGTCATCACGCCCCCACCGATATCGCGGGCGACCGCGCCGATCGACGGCGGCTCGTCGTCCGCCACCACTTCGAAGGTCAGCGATGGCAGGCGGTTGCCGAAATCCGCCAGCGGCAGATGTTCGAACACGACATAGGCCAGACCGCGATGCGCGGGCGGGTTCGCCTCCAGGCTGTCGATCAGCGGGTCGGGCGGCTGATCCTCGTCGCCGCGATGCACACGGAATCCGGTGCTCACCTTCCAGTCGCCGGCGGCCCCACGGATCAAATTGCCGTCCGCCCAGATTCGCCGGATCTCGCGGATCGGGCGGGTCGAGAGCGCGACCGCGAACGACGCCGCATAATCGTATAGCGTCGTCGACGGCTGCCCTTTTCCGCCGCCCTCTTCATGGCTCGTCTCGATCAGATCGGTCGACCAGATCACGCACCCTGCTACCCGTACCGTCCCGAACAACCGGGGTATCGCGGCACCATAGGAGGATGTCTGCACGCGCAGGTCGCTCAGCCGCGGGCCCTGCCGCCCCTTGGGCGACAGGAAGACCGCGCGATCGACCTGCTGCCCCAGCATCGCGCCGATCGCGCCCCCGATCGGCCCGCCGATCGCGGTGCCCACGGCGGTCAGCACCAATGTCGCCATTCACTCCTCCCTCGGCTGGTCACGCCCGAAGGCATCCTCGTCCACACGCCACGCGGCGACGATCGGCCACGGCGGCGGCCCGGCCCGCTCGACCACGCGGCGCGCGAGCGCATCGGCGTGGATGATCCCGTGATCGCTGCGCACCGCCAGATGAAGCTGCGCGGGGGAAAGGCGGAACAACAGGATATCGCCCACGCGATCTCCGACGCACCTCCGTACCCCCGCCGGTATGGCATGACGGGGCAACCGCCCGCACCGCAGCCGATATGCCGCTGGCAGTGGCGGCAGATCTGGGCATGCCGCGCGCACCGCCACCTCGACCACGCCGACGCAGTCGAGCCCCCCGGCGGGGTCGCGTCCCTGTATCCGGAAGGGCGCCCCCAGCGTCGCCCGCGCCCCCGCGGCGACCCGCTCCCCCACGATCATGCGCCGGGGTAGCGCGTCAGCAGGTCGATGCCCGGCAGGAACGGTTCGCCGCGAAAGTTGACGCTGTTGGCGAACCGCCGCGCGCAAGTGGCCAGCCGCTTGTCGCAGCCCTCGATCACCTCGACCAGCACACCCGGCACGATGTCGAACGGTGGCGCGCTGCGCAGCGTCACGTCGGCGCCGCCGGACGCGAGGATCATCGACTCGAGGCCGCTGTTATCGCCGCCGAACCAGCGCAACCGTCCGTCGCCATAGGCATTGTCGACCGGCTCGACGGCATCCAGCGTCACGGTCGTGGCATCCGTCGCCATCACCCGTGCGAAGCGCCGCCGCCCCGCCATCGCCACGCGACAGCGTCGATCGCCCAGCTCGGCTCGGCACGCGGGCGAGGTCGCCTCCGTCACCGGCCGTTCGAGTTGCGCCGCCGCCCCGCGCAGCTCCGCACGAAACCCGTCGTCGCGCCACTCGACCTCGCCGATTCGTCCCTCGCCCAGCGCGATCGGCGCCGCCGCCGGATCGCTGCGATCGATCGCGAGGGTCACGATACGGGCGCCGTCCCAGCGCCCCGCGCGCAGGTCCCGCTCGGTCAGCGCGGCGGTGTCGAACGCACCGCTCGCCTCCATCGTGTCCGCATCCAGCCCCTCGCCGCGGACGATCGCGGAGGGCACCATCCCCGGCGCGGCGCGATAGGTGATGCCGCTGACCGACAGGTCGATATCATGATCGGTCAGCGCGACCGTCACGCCGTCGCGCCGCTCGATCCGCCAACATAGCGACAGCGCGGTGGCTCGATCCGCGCCAGCCGTTTCCGCCCCGAACGCATCCGTTGCCGCGCTCATGCCTCCCGTACCTCGATCAGGGGCACGTTCGGCGCGCTGCCCGCCAGGAACGTCGCGCGTGACACCACCAGGCGATCCTCGCCGAACCGCACCGGCACGTCAAAGTCGAACGACGCGGTGATCCGCGCTCCGGCGGCGGGCGCGGTGTCGAAGACGACATATCCCAGCGGCGCGAGCGTGAACCCCTGCACCGCCACATCATCGATCTTCACCCGTACACTGCCGGCCACCGGGCGCGTGATCCGCCGCACCGCGCCGTCATAATGTTTGACCAGTGCGAAACGGCGCTGGACGCTGTCTCCCGTCCCGAGCGCCGCGTCGCGCGCGTTGGAATCGAACGGATCGCGCAACCTGAAGCCGCGCGCCGCGCCCTGCCGCGCGCGGAAAAAGGCCAGCAGCGCCGCGATATCCCCCTCGCTGCGGATGCCCGGTCCGGCATCATATTGCGTCCGTGCGCCGCCCCAGCCGATATTGCGGGTTTCGCGTCCGCCCGCGCTGGTCGTCACCTGGGTCGAAAATGTCGGACAGACCTCCACCTCGCGCCCCAGCGCGAGCGGAAACATCACATCGTCGAACGCCTCCATGCGCGCCTCCTCCCGCCAATAGATCAGGCCATCACGCAGCACCTGTGGCAGCGCCCAGAGCCACACGCCCGCCACGCCACGCGCCTGCGCCACCCCCGCCGCCGCGATGATCCGCGTCCAGTGCGCGCGATCGTCGGCGTGCGGCACGAACCCCGCCAGATACTCCTGCCGCGCCGCCGGATAGCCGAGCCGCGCCGATGCCTCCGCCGCGGCCGAGGCACTTGCGCGCTCGTCCCCTGCGATGACCCAGTCATAATCCTCCAGTTGCAGCACATCGAACGCGGGCGCCGCCCAGCCCAACGGCAGATTCATCCGCCGCACCTCGGGCATATTCGGGTCGAGCACCGCGGGCAGATAGGCCAGCACCCGCGCGGTGCAGTCGCGTCGGTCACCGCGCACCGCGCGCAGCAGCGCGGCGGTCGATGCCGCCAGCGCCGCCCCGGCACGATCCAGCGTCGCGCGTTGCGCCTCGCTCAGGGGGGCCCGGAGCGAGCTGATCGGCACCGGCGCGAACGCCGCGACCGCGCTGGCGTCGTAAAGGCAGGGCCGCGCATCCCCCGGGACGACCCACCACCACGGCTCGCCGACCTGCAATTGCGGCGCGAGCCCCGCCTCGCTGCCGATCGATACGAACGCCCGCGCCACCGCCTGCAGATAGGCCATCGCGCCGGCATGGCAGGGCGACAGCAGGGTCGACGGCGGCGACCAGCCGGTCAGCGCCGGCGCGCCGTCGGCGCTGCGCTGTTTCCAGTCGTTCCAGCAATGCATGTCCAGCAATTCGAACGACAGCGACCAGATCAGGCCATAGCCCAGCGCCTTGGCCCGCCGCGCGAAATCGCCATGCCATGCGGCGCAGGGCTGGTTCAGCGTGCCACCCGCCAGGCTGACATAAAGGCCCTCGCCGGCACGCTCGAGCCGGAAATAATGGCTCATCCCGACATAATGGACGATCGCCCCGCGATACCCGAGGTGCAACGCCTGACGCAGCAGACGCGCGGGCGTCAGATGATAGCTGTCGTCATAGCCGCTCGCGATCTGTAATTCGTGTTCGGGGACGACAACATCGCCGATCGTCAGCGTCGCGCCCGCACCCTCGCACCGCATCTCGCTCAGCATCACCCGCGCCTCGACCGGCGCTGGCAGGAAGCCGCCGGCCGGGTCATAGCCGGGGGCGACCAGCGATAGGAACAGGCGATCGATGTCGCCCGCCCAGACGCGCTGCGCTTCCGCCGGCAACAGGAAACCCGCGTCCAGCGCGGCGAAGTCGATCGTCACGCGCGCATCGGTCGGTGTTCCGCGCGCATAATTCCACAAACGCACATACCAGGTGCGCGCCGCGCCCGCCGCGTCCCGCCCCTCGATCGTCAGCACCGGCCCGTTGACCGCGTCCAGCGCCAGGACGTTGCTGCTCTGCCAGCGGAACGACAGGCGGCAGTCGCGATAGTCGCGCTGCGTGTCGTAACGCAGCAGCGGATGATCGTGCCGGTCCTCGCTCTCCCAGATCACGCCCGCCATGTCGTCGCGGCGATAGAACACCGCATCGACACGCAGCGTGTCCGCGGCGGGCGTGGTGACCGCCGCCATCATCGGCCGGGGGAAGTTGATCGTCCAATAGGCCGGATCGAATCGCGTGATCAGGTCCGTCGCCTGGGCGGCGCGCGCGCTGGCCAGCCAATGTCCCATCACTGCGCCTCCATCAGCGCCGCCCGCACCGCGCGCGCCACCTGCCGCCCCGATCTCGCCAGCACCGCCGGCGCATCCTGCGTGCCCGCCTGGATCGTGATCGCCACCCGCACGTCACGCCCGCCGCCCGACCCGCCATTGGCCACCCCCAGCCCGCCACCGTTCGCCATCACCTGTCCCGCGCTGGTCGGCACGAACAACTCCGGCCCGCGTTCACCCACCCAATAGGGGCGCGCGGGGCTGACCGGCCCGCCGGTCGCCCGCCCCGGCGCGCCGAGCAGCGACAATATCGTGCCGCCCACCGATGGAGTGTCCACGCCGCCGCCCAACAGGCTGTTCAGCCCGCCCCGGATCGCGGCGGAGGCGATCTCCTCCAACACCCCCAGCGCCACCGCTCGCAGATCGTCGAAGCCCAGTTTGCCGGTGCGTACCGCGCGCAACAGCGCGCTTTCCACCATCCTCCCGGCGCGGTTCGCTCCCGCCGCCAGCGGCCCTTCCAGCACGGCCCGCATCGCCTCCACGTCACGCATGAACCCGCTGGTGTCGGCCCGCACGCCGATCACCAGTCGCTCGATTTCCTCATCCATCCGGATACGCCTCCTGCATCCGTTCGATCAGCATGGCGTCGGGCGGCGTGACCTGTTCGGGCATCATCGCTTCCACCAATGTGGCCAGTTCCTCCGGGGTCGCGGACCAGAAATCCGCCGGGCGCCAGCCGAACGTCACGCCCGCCCAGCCCGCCAGCCGACGCGCGCGCGCCGCGAACGTCGTCACCCGCCGGGCCGCCCCGCCAGAATCTGCCGCAGCACCATCGTGAGCGCCGGGGTCACCGCCGCGATCCCCTGTGCGACCACCGCCTCGCCCAGCACCTCGCGCGTCAGCGTGTCGGGCGCGCCGTGGCGACAGTGCCAGAACAGCGCCACCATCTCGCCCAGCGTCAACCGTTGCTCCGCCGCACGCGACACCAGCGCGATCAGCGAGCCCAGTTCCGCTTCCGCCGCCACCAGCGCGGCGAAGCTCGGACGCAGCGTGATCGTACTGCCGTTGACGCGGATCGCCGCCTCGCCCCGCGCGGGGTTCGGAGCGCCGCTCACGCCGCCACCGCCGGGCCGGAACTTTCCAGCGCGATCGTGTAGCTGCGCTCGCCATTATAGTCGCCGGCATAGTCCAGCCGCGTCACCAGGAAGCGCGCCGTCAGCGTCTCACCGCCTTCGAAGGTCAGCCGGTAATCGTCGATCGTTCCCGCCAGCGCATTGGCCCGCACCCGCGCCTCCGCCGCCGAGCCGGTGAAGACCCCTGCCGCCGATACGCTGACCGATCGCACGCCGGCCCCCGCCAGCAATTCGCGCCAGCCACCCGAATCCTTGTTGGTGATCGCGACCGCTTCGCCGTTGATGCTCAATTGCGTCGTGCGCAGTCCCGCCACGGTGCGATAGCCTGGCGGCGTACCGCCGTCGCCAATCTTCAGCAGGAACGCACTGCCCTTTTCCGCCGCCATCATTCGTCCTCCAGCAATCGAAACCTGACATCGACCAGCATCGTCCAGCGCTGCCCCGCGCCCGCACCGCCTTCATGGAACAGCGAAGATCGCACCGGCGCGGCGCTCACCACGCGCCACCCGGGCAACCCGGCGGGTAAAGACAGCAGCGCGCTTTCCGCCGCCGCGCCGATCGCCTGGACACGCGCGCCGCTGTCGCCGGCATCGCGGATCGCCAGGCCGATCCGCACCTCGCGCCCGGCGCGGTCCTTCGTGCCCCAGTCGGCTGCGTTCACATCGCGCAGCTGCACCAGCGGCACCGCCGCCTCACGCGGGATCTGTCCCTCGATCACGCGCTGCACCGCGATCGCCGGATCGTCGCGCAGCCGCGCCAACACCGCCGCGCGCAACACCGCCGGCGCGCTCATTCGCGCCACCAGGCCAGCCGTGGATCGTCGATCCACCGCCGCATCACGCGTCGTCCGGTGACGACCACGCCGCGTGGGTCCTCCTGCACTGCGGCATCCGGCCATCGCGCCCGCAACAGCGCCGCGATGCGCCCGCGTGCCAGCGCGACACGCCGCTCCACCGCGATCATGCGGACCTCGGCAGCGTCAGCGCGACATGACGGAACGGCCGCCACAGGGCGGTCACCGCCGCCGGCACCGGCACCGCCCCCTCCCGGTCGGTGAACAGATGCGCCGCCAGCGCGACCACCCCCTGGCGCAGGGTGATCGGCAGGCTGTCCCAGTCGCTCGCCAGTCCGGCGGTGAACGTCACCGCTGCCTCACCCTCGACCCGCACCCAGCCGACACCGTCATTGTCGATGTCGACCGCTGCACCACTGATCGCCCGCACCGGGCGCGCCGGCAGCGCCTGCCATTCCCCGTGCCCCCGGATCGTCGCGACCATCTCCCGCGCGATCAGCACCTGTCCGGTGAAATGCTCCGCCAGCCCCAGCGCGGTTTCGGCGAAGGCGAGGATCAACCCGTCGTCGTCGGGCAACCCGGCGCGCAATTGCGCCTTCACCGCCGCCAGCGCGGCGGCCCGGTCTGTCGCCGTCAGCGCCACCGCGCCCGGCGCTCCCGTCACGATCGCCATCCTGGCTCCTTTCATGATATCCTGAAACAGCGGAGGCGCCATGCGGCGCCCCCGCCTTTGACCGATCAGTTGGTCGAGAATTTCAGCAGCTTGATCGCTTCGCTGTTCACCACGCAGCCGCCCACCCGCTTGGTCGCGTAGAAAGTGACGAACGGCTTGTTGGTATAGGGATCACGCAGGATGCCGGTGTCGCTTCGCTCCGCGATCAGATAACCCGCGCGGAAATTGCCGAACGCGATCGACAGGCTGTTGGCCGCGATATCGGGCATGTCCTCCGCCTCGATCACCGGATAGCCCAGCAGCGTCGCGGGCTGCCCGCCGGTCAGGCTCGGCTGCCACAAGAATTGCCCGTCGCTGGTCTTGAACTTGCGCAGCCGTGCCACCGTCGCCGCGTTCATCACGAACACCGCACCCTGGCGATAGGGAGCCCGCAACGCCTGCACCAGATCGATCAGCCGTTCCGCGCCGCCAGTGTTGAAGTCGCCCGCCGCGCCGGTCGGCAGATATTGCAGCGTGCCGAACGCGCGCGCCGCGTCTGCAACCGCCGACACCGGATTCTGGAGGAACCCCCTGGGACGGTTCACCCCGTTCCCGGCAATGAAAGCGGCCCCTTCCGCCTTGGCGAATTCCATCGCGATTTCGTTCGCCAGCCACGCCTCGACGTCGAACTGCGCGTCGTCCAGCATCGCCTGGCTGGCGGAGGGGTTGGCGTACAGTTCGCCCATCGGCGGCGCGATTTCGTTGAAGGTCGGCGTCGCGGTGCCGGGGCGGGCGTCGGTTTCGCCTGCCCATCCGCTCGGCGTGCCGCCCGTCGTCACCAGCTTGCGATACCCCGCGCTGCCGACCTGGACGACCTGGGCGATGCTGCGGATCGGGCTCGCCCCCTTGAGCGTCGCATCGATCTGCGCATCGATCTCCTTCGGGATCGCATAGCCCCCCTGATCGCCGCTCACCCCGGTGAAAGCCTTCATCTCGATCGCCGCGCCGCTGCGGACATATCCGTCAAACGCCACGTCCTTCGCCGCCCGCGCGCCATCCAGCACCGGGCGCGCCACCATCGTCTCGTTCATCATGTTCTCCTGAGGATCATCCGTCGACCGGATGAGATGGCGCCTCCCAGCGAGGCACCGAAACATCGCGCTAGGCGTCGCCCAGCGTGTCGATCCGCGCCGCGGGTTGCATCGGCACCGCCACCAGGCTGATCTCGACCAGATCGGCGCGTTCGATATGGCGCCACGCCCCCTGCCGGACGGCGCGCGCGCGATAGCCGACCGACAGCCCGGTCAGCGCACGTCGGCGCAGCAACGCCGCGACCTGCGGATCGGTGACGACGCCGGCGACGCGCAGGCCCTGCCGATCCTCGCTCACCGACGAAAGCGTGCCGACCGGCGCACCACGATGTTGCAGCAGCAGTGGCACCGATGCGCAGTCCGCAAAGGCGCCCGCGCGGATCACGTCGCCCGCCCGATCGACGCGGTCGAAAACCGCCGCATAACCGGCGAAGGCCACCGCCCCCGTCATCGCACCCATTCGCCGAACCCCAGCCGCACCGCCAGCCCGACCAGCACCAGCGCCCACACCATCCGCACCACCCACCCGAGCAAGCCGCGCCACACCGATCGTTTCGCCGCCCGCCACGCGGTCAACAGTTCGCGCAGTTCGGCGACGTCCCCGGCCGCGCGCTCGTCCGACAGTCCCAGCCGCGCCATCGCGCGCGTCGCGCCCAGCTCGCCGGCTTCCTCCGCGATCGCCCGCAGCGTCGCCACGTCCGCGCCGCGCATCTGTGCCTGCGCCATCAGTTGCGCCAGCACGACCGCGCCGTGATCGTCCGCCGCGCTCATTGCCAGTCCACCATCTGGCGCTTCTCTTCGGTGGACAGGAAGTCCGCCGCCGCGACCATCCGCCACAGGCGCTCGCGATCCTCCACCAGCGCGGGAACCCGGTCCAGGTCGACCTGCACCGTCGCGCCCGGCAGGTCCGTCGCCAGCCCCCCGGCGATCGCCCCCAGCATCGCCCCGGCCAGCGGCAGCACGGTCAGCCGCCACAACGCCCGGTTCGCCTCGCGATAATTGGCGTAGGTGCTGTCACCCGGCAGCCCCAGCAACATCGGCGGCACGCCGAAGGCCAGCGCGATCTCGCGCGCCGCCGCCGCCTTGGTGCCCGCAAAGTCCATATCCGCCGGGGTCAGGCTCATCGCTTGCCACGACAGGCCGCCCTCCAGCAGCATCGGTCGCCCGGCGTTGCCGGCCCCCGCGAAGCCGCGCTCCATCTCATGCCGCAATCGCTCGAACTGGTCGGGCGTCAGCACCGATCCGTCAGGCGGCGCATAGACCAGCGCGCCTGACGGACGCGCCGCGTTATCGAGCAGTGCCTTGCTCCACGCCGAGGCGGCATTGTGGATCGCGATCGCGCCCGACGCCGCCGCCAGGCATCCCAGCCCATAATGATCGTCGAGCGGATGAAAGCGCCGCACATGGATCACCGCGGCGGGATCGAGGCGCACGACGCGCGCCGCGACGCGATAGGTATAGGCCGCCGGCCAGCCGTCCGCGCCGGGCTCGATCGTCACCCGTTCGGGGCGCAGCGGAAACAGCTCCGTCACCGTGCCCGCCGCATCGCGCATGATCTGGACGAAGGCGTTGCCATGCAACAGCAGTTGCGCGGTCACGCGCTCGCGCAGCCCGGGCGCGGCGATCAAGGCCACCAGCCGCGCATCGCCGTCCAGCGGCGCGCCGTCGACGCCTTCCGCGACCAGCTTCACCGCACGTTGCGCGATCGCATTGTCGCAATAACCGGCACGCGCCTGCGCGTCATAGCCTTGCGGCCAGCGCCCGGTCAGCATGCCCGGCATCGGCGCACGCGCCAGCGCCGGGCGCGCGTCATCGCGCCCGGATTTCTTTCCGAACCAAGCCATATCCATCCCCATCATGATCCGCGCGCGCCGCCCCGCCCGCGCCTGTGCTCAACCCGTCGCCGTCATACCGCGCGGATGCGGGCGTCCCCCTGCCGTTCCAGCAGCAGGGCGGTCAGCGCCCATACGCAGGCATCGGCACGATCCGGCGATCGTCCGGGGCCATGATAACCGCCCCCCGCCACCAGCCCGGCCAGTTCGTCTTCCAGCGCCGCAAACGGCGCCGCATGCCACACGCGCCCCGCCTCGTAGAGCGCGGCGACCGGCTCTGCCCTCGCCGCCTTGCCCTGTCGCGCATGCACCAGCCGCACCGGCAAGGTCGATTGCGCCGCCAGCAATACGCTGCGCACCATCGCCCCGCCCTGGTTGGCCTCCGCCACGACGCGATCCGCCGCGCGCCGGTCGCTGACCGCTGCCACCGCGCGCGCCCAGCCCTCGGGCGACGCCCCCGCGATACTCGCATCCTCGATCACATAGCCGTGGCCGTCCGTCCCCAGTCCCGCCACGACGATCCCGCAGGCGTCGCCATCGCTGCCCGCCGGCGGGTCGACCCCCACCACCACGCGCACCAGCGCGGGCACCTGGCGCGCACGCTGGCGCTCGATCAATGCGCGCGGCCACAAGGCGCCGGGCAGATCCTCGATCAATTCGCCGTCCAGCTCCTGGCGCCCCAACCGGGTGGCGCCGTAATCGGCCGCCATCGCCGCGACGAACGCCGCCGGCAGATGGGGATTGTCGCGCGTGCGGCCGCGGGTGATCGCGGTGTCCGGCGATGCCCGGATCCGGCGCAGCAGGGCGGTCGGGCGCGGCGTCGTCGTCACCAGCACGCGCGGCCGTTCGCCCAGGCGCAGTCCCATCATCAGATTGTCCCACGCCGCGACGCCACGCCATTTCGCCAGTTCGTCCGCCCAGGCAAAATGATGTTCGGGGCCGCGCAACTTCTCCGGCGCCGCCTCCGAATAGATTGTCGCGCATGCCCCGCTCGCGAAGCGCAATTTCCCGCTGGTCGGTCGCCAGATCACCGGCTCGCTGTCGCGCGCCACCGCGATCACCCCGCTGGGGCCCTCGACCATCACCTTGCGCGCATCCTCGATCGTCGCGCCGACCAGCGCGATCCGCGCATCGGCATGCTGTCGCGCCATCGCGTTCACCCATTCCGCGCCCGCGCGTGTCTTGCCGAACCCCCGGCCCGCCTGCATCAGCCACACGCTCCACGCGCCCGCCGGCGGCAACTGCCCGTCGTGCGCCCACAAATCCCACGCCTCGGTCAGCGTCCGCAGATCCGGCATGCCCAGCCGCGCCAGCACCGCGCGCTGTGTCGCCTCCTCCTGCGTTGCCAGCCAACGCAACGCACGCGCCAGCGGCCGGGTCACGCCTGCTCCGCATTGTCGTCGTCCGAAGCGACGCCGCCTCGGCTGCGCGCCTGCAACCGGCGCAGCAACTGCGCCTCCAGCCGGCGCCGCGCCGCGCGGTCGTCGCCGGCCGCCTTCGCCGCCGCGCCGGGGATGGCGGCACCGCCGGGGCGCCGCGCCAGCAGCAACAGCGCGCTCGCCACGTCGATCCCGCCCCCCGGCGCGGCGGCGAGGATCTGTGACAGCAGCGCCGCCTCCAGCCGCTCCCACGCCGCCCCGGCCGCCTGCTGCCACTGTGCGGCGAACGACGCGTCCCGTCGTCGCCGGGCGTAGACGGCCGCCACCGGCACCCCCGCCGCCGCGGCTGCGGCGTCAACCTGTCCGGTCATGCTCAGGTGATCCAGAAAGCGATCACGCGCCGCCGCCGACCACGCCACCGACCGCCGCACCGGCAGTGACCCGCCATCGGCCGCGGTCCCGCCCGCGACGCTTGCGCCACCCTGCTCCCCCATCCGCCGCCTCCCATGCCCAGCAACAGAAAAGGGCCAGCGCAGCGGAGTGTTATTACCCCAGCCGCCCGGCCCTGATTCGCATCATCTCGATGTTCACGTTTTGTACGCAAAGAGCGTGACGATGTCAAGCGCTATTCCGCGGATGCGCTCATGTCATGTCGATGTAGGGAATGGAGCGGGTAGCGGGAATCGAACCCGCGTATTCAGCTTGGAAGGCTGCTGCACTACCATTGTGCTATACCCGCTAAGCATCTGATAAAACTATATTATCCGACGCAGCGCCAAGATTGGCTTGCAATCTTGTTTTGTAAGTCGGGCGAATAGCCCACCTGCTATTAGGGGTCAATTCCTTCTCAAGCCCGCGCTGAGCAGCAGAAAGAGTGCATCCCTTAGCCCGACCCGAATCAGCTGCGACGGAAACGGCACCGCCGCAAGGCGGGGGGCAACCGAGAGAACGAGGTCGAGGTGACTGCGCTGTAACCGGAGTGCCACCAGAGCCCGTCCAAGGTAGATAGCAGCCCTCGATCACCCATCGAACGACCCAAGGTGAGGCGGCTCCGCGCCGACCTCGTACACAAGCTCGAACCTCGGTAGCCCAAACATGATATCGCCGATCAGGTGCTTCGCCTGGCCGTGACCGGCGTTGCGTGATCGTCACCGACGTTGTCATCGATCAGGGGCATCTCCCCACGCGGTCCTTCCTGGCTGCTTTGTCAGTATTGTCTCGACGACCCGCTTTTGCCCGTTGCTTAGTTCACTTTCGACGCGCTCATCCCACCGATCGCCGGTGACTTTGATGATCTGGCGCTGCCGTCCGGATATCGTCCGCGTCCATGTCATTGTCTTGGGCGAGCTCAGGTCGATAATCACCTGCTCATCATGGCCACGCGCTGGGTTGAGGTTGTCGTTGTAAAATGAAGGATCGTATATCCAAAACCCACCTCTGATAGCATCGTACGTCAGCACATGCAGGTGGTGTATCACCGCGCCTTGCCCCTCTTTCCCGTAGACTAGGATAGACCCTATCAGAAGATGATCATCACCTTTCCCAAAACGACCGACCCGGCGTTCTGCCAGATGGCTCGCCCCTCCAAGACTGTCGTGCGCTTCTCCTTTCCAGTCTCCTTCCAAAAAGGACAAGCTGTCGATCGCGTTGAAAGAAGCTGCGCCCTCCTTTGGAGGAGGTGGTGGCGGTCCCGGAGGCGGCACTACATCAACCTGAACGACTGCTAGGCTGAATATTGCCCCAAGAACCTCAAATCTCATCCAATGCCTCCTGTCCTACTTGGCGACACTCTACCGTGATAGATATTGACCGGAAAATGGAACATCGGTCGCCCCAGAGCCGACTCCCACGGCACGGGCCTGACCCTTGGGTAGAATAAGCGAAATGGCTTCGGCCGCTGGGTAGTTTTCCGCTTGTGGCGGTAACCGCAATCACACAAGCGGTTGCACATCGATCACCTCCAATACGGATCATCGGCCGGGGCCGCCATATTGACAACCGTGCGCGAACCTATCCTTCTGTCGGCGGCGATTCCGCCAAATAACCGGGGGTTACATGAAGAGGATGATTGCGGCCGCGCTCTTTTCGAGCGCGACCATTGCTATGCCTGCGATCGCGCAAACGGTTTCGACGACGGTCGATACAATGGCACCCATGGCAACAGGGCAGACCGAAAACGTGTTGCGGACGGGCACGCCAGTTCCACTTCGTGTGCTCGAAATGCTCACAACGAAGGGTAAGAATCTGAAGGTCGGCCAACGCTTCAACATGGAAGTGTCCGAAGCCGTCATCGTCAACGGACACATCGTCATTCCCGCCGGCGCTCCGGCCGTGGGCGAAGTGACCGAAGTCCGCAATAAGGGCATGTGGGGCAAGTCGGGATACATCAAAGCGCGGGCGGTATCGCTGACGGCCAACGGCCGTCAGATCAGGCTGTCGGGCGATCTCGATGACAAAGGCGTCGCTGCAGGGGGCGGCGCGGTCGCCGTATCCGCGGTCGTGTTTCTACCCGCCGGCTTTTTCATGACTGGCACCAGTGCGGTGATCCCGGTGGGCGCGATCACCAAAGGCTTTGTCAACGAGGACATCGCGTTCACGCCGCCGGCGGCCGCAGCGCCGATGACGCTGGCGCCGGCCGCGCCTGCTCAAGCTGCAACCGCAATCGTGGCGCCCAAGGTTCAATAATCGATCTTCGAAGACGAATATGAAGGGTCTAGCAGCTTGTCTGGATGCTCTGTGCTCGTCTTCGCAAGCCCCGCTGTGACATGCGGCGGGGCTCATTACCTTTAGGCATCGGCGGCAGCCCATCCAGGATGCTGTTCGCATCACAATGGGTACGCGGGTGCTCAGGTGGGCGAGAGCCTTGATGCAACGGAGCGGCTCAATCGGTGATCACCGTAAAATGGTGGCGGAACATTAACGGAACAAAAGGACTCGCAGCGGTGCGTTAATTTCGTCAGATCAGGGGCATGGACGCCCGTCAGACCATCGCCCGAGTCGCGCAGGAGCAAGGGGAGAGCCTTTCCGCCCTGTCCCTCAAAATCGGCCGCAACGTGTCCTATCTCCAGCAGTTCATCGAGCGCGGAACGCCGCGACGCCTGCCCGAGGAGGATCGCCGCAACCTCGCGATCGCGCTCAATATCGATGAGCGTAAGCTGGGCGCGCGCGACCCATGGAGCCCGCCGGCATGAGGCAGGTCAATCGTGACGAGCTGATCTATATGATCGCCAGCGCGATACGCCGGTGGCCGTCATCGCTGCTGCGCGACTTGAAGGATCAGCGTCAGGAGGTGAGGGATCGCGCCCGGGTGACCGCCGCGGCCTCGATCGTCGACCGATCGCTCAACCGCTTCGAGGTGCTGTGCGAAACGCCGTTGCCGCCTGACATGGGCGAGGCGACATTCACGAGGCCGGTTCAGCGGATGATGGGGGACCAGGTCGGGAGCGGCATCACGTATGAGACGGGGGACGAATGATCTCGAGGCACCTCCTCTCCAACCACAGATTAAGGCGCCCATCATGTTCTACTATCCGGTCGAATTGACCCCCGACGACAACGACACCGTAATGGTGACCTTCCCTGATGTGCCCGAAGCCGCGTCATTTGGCGCTGACGAGGACGAGGCACTCGCCAATGCTGCCGACGCCCTGGAAACCGCGCTGAATGGCTATATTACCGATCGCCGCGACATCCCCGAGCCGTCACCTGCCGATGGCCGCCCCAGCGTTGGCCTCAGCCTGCTCGGCGAACTAAAGCTCGGGATCTATCGCGCGATGCGCGATCGTGACTGGAAAAAGGCGGACCTCGCCCGATCGATGGGCGTCAATCCGCGTCAGATCGATCGGCTCTTGGATCTGGGCCACGCCAGCACCGTCGCACAGCTTGAACAGGCAACCCGCGTGATCGGCAGCCGGTATGTCATCGACATCCGTAAAGCGACGGAAGGCGACAAGCATCGCTATCGTATTGCGATATAGATCAATTGCCTATGGTTAAGCCGTTGGTTACTCCATGAAAAACGGGGACCAACGATGCGTATTGTGCGACGATTGATCAAAGCGCTGATGGCGGAGGCCGCGTGCCCTCACAGCGGCAAGCGGACTGTCGATTGCGCGGGCTGCCAGATCGACCGTAGCCTCGCGCCATCGTGGCCTGAGGATCATGTTCCGTTTGCCACTACGCCACCGCTGGAGCGGACCAGCCGGGAAAACGATGACTCCCGGCTGGATGACGGCTGGCGACAGGCTGCCTGACAATCCTTGTTGGTTGCCCGACAGGAAGTTGCCGTTGAGGCGCCACAGGCCGATCAGCCCGGATTCGGCGCCAGTGTATGCCGCGGTCTGCGGGGTGAAGTCGGCGGCATAGCGGGCGGTGATGAAGATCGCAGCTGACCGACCAGGAAGCCGCCGACATCATGGGCTGGTCGCCCGAACGCGTCGCCCACATCCGCCGCGTCTACGTCGATCACGCCCGCGTGGTGGTGGAGATCGGCCGCCGTATCGCGGAGCGCTTGGCAACCGCGGAATAGTCCAGAACTGATTTGCAGCCGTTTGCTAAGTTATTGAGGGGATTGCGGATTTAAGAACGATGTTTTGCACCGAAACCCGCGGAAAACCGTCGATATTGGAAGCTTGGAAGGCTGCTGCACTACCATTGTGCTATACCCGCAAACCGATGAAAAACATCGTTTTATCATCGCAACACCGCCGCCATTCCGACGTCTCTTCGGTCGGCATTCCGACAGGCGGTGTTGCGCGGCATTACCGTCTCGCCGCGACGCACGCAAGGGCGCGCATCAGGTGCGCGAGCGCGCGATCACCAGCGCGGCGCCCAGCGTCGCGAGCGATCCGATCCCACCCACGGCCAATACCATCATCGCCGCTGCATTCATCGCATCTCTCCCTGTCGCCGCGCGCTGTCGCGTCGTCGGCCTGTTATCGAGGGGGAGCCTGCGCGCGACCGGGCGGCGATGCAAGCGGGATCGGATGCGCCCGTGTCCCGCGTTCACCAATCACTCGAGATCGTTTTCGCTGACGATGACCGGATTGGCGTCGCGATTTCGCGCCAGTGCCGCCAGTGCGGCATCGCTGATCTCATCGCTGAAGCGGCGGAAGGTCTCCTCTGCGTCGCCATCGGGCCGGTCGCCGCTCAATGCCTCCAGCAGGTCGTATTGCACCGCAAAGTCATATTCGTCGTCATCGACGATCCCGCTGAACTCCACCTGTCCCGCGTCGATATTGTCGAGCACCGACGTGTCGTCGATCTCCAGTCGGTGAACCGCCATACGCTGCTCCTTTCCCTCCACACCATCATTCTCGCCGCTACACGCACGATCGAGCGTTCCGGTTCCTTTGATGGCCGGTACGCCTGCCCGGTTCATTAACCATTCGCAACGTAAAGGCACACGCATGTTGCAGGAGAGCGCGATCCTCGCCGCGTCGCCGGCCGACACCCGCCCGGCGTCCGCGGTTTCGCATGGCGTGGGACTGGCGGGGCTGGCCGGTCTGCTGGCATGGCTGGCGATCGCGCATCGCCTCGGCGCGGACGGGCCCTGGGCCGCGCTCGTCGGGGTGGCGGCCTGCGGCGTGCCGATGGTGCTGTGGTCGCTGCTGGTCGACCGGGTACACGGTCATGCGAGTACCGGGATCGACTGGGCGTCCGCGCGGCCGTGGCGTGCCTCGATCGATATCAGCCTCGTCAAGCTGACCGGGCTGTGGGCGACCTGGGCGGGGATCGCGCTGATCTACGCCACCGGGCGCTTTTATTGGGAGGGCCCTTTCACCTTCGCGATGTGGTCGCTCGAACGCGCCGCGCCGCTGCTGGTGCTGCTGTCGATCCCCTATGTGCTGTGGCTCGATCGTTATCTCGTCGAGCCCCGCGACGGCGCGTGGCATGCTGGCGCGTGGCTGCTCGGTATCGCGGGCGCCGACCCGGAACAGATCCATGCGCATTTGCGCGCCTGGGCGGTGAAGGCGGTGTTCCTCACCTTCATGCTGGCGATCGTGCCCGGCGGCTATGGCGCGTTCGTGCGGATGGGCACCGGCAATTTGCTCGCCGATCCGGTCCTGCTGGCCAATTGGCTGATCACGCTGATGTTCGTGATCGACGTCGCCTTCGCGACGGTCGGCTATATCCTCACGCTGCGGCCACTCGACGCGCACATCCGATCCGCCAATCCATTCATGGCGGCATGGACGGCGGCGCTGATCTGCTATCCGCCGTTCATCATGATGGATGACGGGCGGCCATTCGACTATCGGCCCGGCACCGCCGACTGGACCCATTGGATGCAGGGACAGCCGACCTTGCTGGCGATCACCGGCGCGGTGCTGGTGCTGCTGACCGCGATCTATGCCTGGGCGACCGTCGCGTTCGGGCTGCGCTTCTCGAACCTCACCCATCGCGGTATCCTGACGCACGGGCCATATGCGCTGTCGCGGCATCCCGCCTATCTGGCGAAGAACCTGTTCTGGTGGATCTCGACGATCCCGATGCTGTCGACCGGCACGCTGGTCGACGCGGCGCGGGCGACGATCCTGCTGGGCGTGGTCAGCGGCATCTATTACTGGCGCGCGCGGACCGAGGAACGCCATTTACGGCTCGACCCCGCCTATCGCGAATATGATGTCTGGATCGAGCGTCACGGCCTCGTGCCGCGCTTCCTGCGCTGGGCGCGGCGCGGCTGAGCGCACCTGCCGCGCCAGCGACGACTAGAAGCTCGCCTCGTCGTACACCTTCGCGACATCGCCGCCCCACGCGCCGTGATAACGCTCCAGCAGCAATTCCGCCGGCACCTTGCCGGTCCGCACGATCTCGCGCAGCGGGTCGAGAAAGCCCGTTTCGTCATCCCCGGCCGCATTGGTGCGGGCGCGTGCCGCCAGCCCGCGATGCGCGATATCGATCACCTCGCCCGCGATATCGCGCAGCCGTCGTCCGCCGGGCAGCGGCGCGTCCAGCCCCAGCCGCGGCACCGCATCGCGCAGCCCCTGCCGCTCCTCGAGCGTCCAGCCCTTTACCAGATCCCACGCCGCATCCAGCGCGCCCTGATCGTACAGCAGGCCTACCCATAAGGCGGGCAGCGCGCAGATCCGCCCCCAGGGGCCGCCATCCGCGCCGCGCATCTCCAGGAAAGTCTTCAGCCGCACCTCGGGAAAGGCGGTCGACAGGTGATCGTTCCAGTCGTCGATCGTCGGCTTCTCGCCCGGCAGGACGGACAGCTCGCCCTTCAGGAAGTCCCGGAACGACAGCCCCGCCGCATCGATATAGCGCCCGTCGCGATAGACGAAGTACATCGGCACATCGAGCATATAGTCGGCATATCGTTCGTAGCCGAAACCGTCCTCGAAAACGAACGGCAGCATGCCGGTACGTGCCGGATCGGTATCCGACCAGATATGGCTGCGATAGCTGAGAAAGCCGTTGGGCTTGCCCTCGGTGAACGGCGAGTTGGCGAACAATGCGGTCGCCAGCGGCTGCAGGGCCAGGCCGACGCGGAATTTGCGCACCATATCGGCTTCACTGGCATAATCGAGGTTCACCTGGATCGTGCAGGTGCGCAGCATCATGTCCAGCCCCATCGAGCCGACGCGCGGCATGTGCCGCAACATGATCGCATAACGACCCTTTGGCATGATCGGCAGCTGGTCCCGCGCCTTGTCGGGCCACATCCCCAGGCCGAGGAAGCCGAGCCCCAGCTTATCACCCGCCGCCTTCACCTGCTGCAGGTGGCGCCCCGTTTCCGCGCAGGTCTGGTGCAGATTTTCCAGTGGCGCGCCCGACAGTTCGAACTGACCCGCCGGCTCCAGGCTGACCGACCCGTCCGCACCGCTCAGCGCGATGATATTGCCGCCCTCGTCCACCGGGGTCCAGCCGTGCTGCACCAGTTCCAGCAACAGGGCGCGGATCCCCGCCGGCTCGCCCCACGCCGGGGCATGGTGATCCCCGGTGGCATAGACGAATTTCTCATGCTCGGTGCCGATCCGCCAGCGGGCCGCCGGCTTCTCCCCCCGGGCGAAATGGGCAATGAGCTGATCGCGCGAGTCAATGACCGCTGCGTTGCTGTTCGAAACGGTCTTCGTCGACATGGCCGCGCCTTACTGCGCGATGCACCGCCGCGCTAGAGGGGGATGCCAGGTCGTTGTTGATGCGGATCAATCCGCCCTATCATCGCCGTCACCCACGCAAGGGGCGGACGCCCCGGCGGTTTACCAATCCCCCGCCGCCGCCATCCACAGCGCCACCGCCGCTGTCGCCGCGGTCTCGGCTCGCAGGATGCGCGGCCCCAATGTGACGCCGGTCGCCTGCGGACAGGCGCGAATCGCCGCCCGCTCGTCATCGTCGAAGCCGCCCTCCGGCCCGATCAGGATCGCGGCGGGGCCGGGTTGCGCACGCATCGCCGCCGCCGCCGGCGCACCACCCATCTCGTCGGCGAAGAACAACGGCCGCCCGGCGGGCCAGTCACGCAGCAGCGCCGGCAGCTTCACCGCCTCCGCCACCTCGGGCAGCGCGGTTCGCCCGCATTGCTCCGCCGCCTCGATCATCTGCCCGCGCAACCGCTCGACATTGGGCTTGTCGACCACTGTGCGCCGGGTGACGACCGGCACCAGCCGAGCGATGCCCAGCTCACAGGCCTTCTCGGCCATCCAGTCGACCCGCCCCTTCTTCAGCGGTGCGGCAAGCAGCCACAGGTCGGGCACCGCCTCGCGCACGCGCAGCCGTTCGCCCACCTCCACCGTCAGCGATCGTTTCGCGACATCGCGAACGACCGCCAGCCATTCGCCGGTGCGATCGTCGAACAGCACCACCGGATCGCCCGCCCGCGCGCGCATCACCGTTGCCAGATAATGCGCGGGCGCGCCCTCGATCGACAATGCGCCGGGCGCCAGCGGCGCATCGATGAACAGGCGCGGCGTCGATCGCGGCGGCCAGGCGGGGGTTGCGCCCATCACTTGCTCCTTCGTTGCAGGAACATGCGCGCTATCAGGAACAGCACCGCCCCCGCCAGCGCGATGCCCACCACGCCCGCGGTCACCACGCCCGCCACCTTCAGGATCGCAAAGAACAGGGCCTCGAAGAATCGACCGATCGCGACCGAGAGATGGATCACCGCGGGCCGGGCGCTCGGGTCCAGCGCTGCTGCTGGCAGCCGAAGCCCGCGAACAGGCAGCCTTCCGCCACCAGCACGTTGCGCCCGTCGAGGTGCAACATGCCATCCACCTCGCTATTCAGATCGGGCACGAACACGGTGCCGGCGTAACCGCCGTCGCGCTGCTGGCGAAGGCCGCGAAACAGCCGCGTGCCGATCAGCCGGTCGGTGCCGCCGCGCGCGGCATCGTCCCTCGCCTTGTCATTCGCCGCGATCACGGTGCCGCACAGCCCCGGCTCGTCCCCGCATGCCGCGACCCGGATCCGCACGCTGCCCGCCGGATTGACCCACGTGCCGACCAGCGGGTCCGCGGCCGGCGCCGCTGCGGCCAGAAGCAGGGGGAGAAGCATCACCATGATCGCTAGATAAGCGGCGAACAGGCCCAAAATAAGGCTGCGACGCCAACCGCCATCAGCGCCGGGCGCGGCAGCGGTGGCGCCATTCGACGTCGCCCGTGAAACGCGCTAACCGGCGTGTGATGCCGTCCCCTCCCGCACCCGAAATCGTTCCCGACAGTCAGGCCCGTGGCCTGGTCGCGGCGCTGCCGCCGCGCGTCCGGGCGCTGGCATTGCTGGCGCGGTTCGATCGGCCGATCGGCTGGTGGCTGCTGTTCTGGCCCGGCGCCTGGGCGATTGCGCTCGCCGGTGGCCTCCCCACGCGCTGGGGTCTGCTCATCTGGTTCCTGATCGGCAGCATCGTGATGCGCGGCGCAGGATGCGTCTACAACGACATCGTCGACCGCGATCTCGATGCCAGCGTCGCGCGCACCCGGCATCGCCCGCTCGCCAGCGGCGCGATCTCGGTGGCGGCGGCCTGGGCATGGCTGCTGGCGCTATGCGGGATCGGGCTGATCGTGCTGCTTCAGCTCGGCACGCTGGCGCGGATCATCGCGCTCGCCAGTCTCGTTCTGGTGGCCGCCTATCCGTTCATGAAACGGATCACCGGCTGGCCACAATTGTGGCTGGGCCTCGTCTTCTCCTGGGCGGCGCCGGTCGGCTGGGCGGAGACATGGGGAAGCGTTTCGCTCGCGGGGCTGTCGCTCTATGCCGGGTCGATCGCCTGGGTGGTCGGCTATGACACGATCTATGCGCTGCAGGATCGCGAGGACGATGCGCTGATCGGCATTGGCTCCTCCGCGCTGTCGATGGGGCGGCATGTCCACGCCGGGATCGGCATCTGTTATGCGATCGCGGTGGCGGGCTGGACGGCGGCCTTGTGGCAGGTGCGCGCCGATCCGCTGGTGTTCCTCGCGGTGCTGCCGGCGGCACTGCATCTGCTGTGGCAGGTGGCGACGCTGCGGCCCGCGGATGGCGAGGGCGCGCTGCGACGGTTCCGCGCGAACCGCGCCACCGGGCTGCTGGTCTTCCTCGCCTGTGCGGCGGTCGGCACCACGCTATAGGCGTTCGCACCTAGCAACCATGCGTGCGTCGCCCTAAGTCGGGGCGATGTTGACCCCCGATCAGGCGCAGGAACGCGCCCAGGACATCGTTCGCCGCGCCCGGGCCGCCGGGGCCGATGCCGCCGATGCCGTTTTCGCCGCCAATGCCTCGTCCGACGTGTCGGTACGGCTTGGCCAGCTCGAGGATGTCGGACGTTCGGAGGGGGAGGATCTGGGCCTGCGCGTGTTCGTCGGCCAGCGATCCGCCAGCGTTTCCACATCGGACCTGTCGGTTGCGGCGATGGAGTCGCTCGTGGAACGCGCGGTGGCGATGGCACGGGAGGCGCCGGAGGACCGCTGGGCCGGCCTCGCGCCGCAGGAACGGCTGCTGCACGGCGCGCCGCCGTTGCTCGACCTCGCCGATCACACCATCGCCACCCCGGAGGAATTGCGCACCGCCGCGCGGCTCGCGGAGGAAGCGGCGCGCGCGGTGCCCGGCGTCACCAACAGCGAGGGGGGCGGCGCCTCCACCAGCAGCAGCGTCTGGGCGCTGGCGACCAGCCACGGCTTCGCGGGCGCCTATGCCACCACCGGGTTCAGCGTGTCGGCCAGCGTCGTCGCGGGCGAAGGCAGCGGCATGCAGCGCGACTATGCCTTCCACGCCGCGCGCCACCGCGCGCACCTCGATCCACCGGAAGCGATCGGGCGGCAGGCCGGGGAGCGCGCCGTCGCGCGCTTATCCCCCGGCCGCGCGCCCAGCGGCGCGATGCCGGTGGTGTTCGATCCCCGCGTCGGCAGCAGTCTGCTCGGTCACCTCACCTCGGCGATCGCGGGCGCGGCGATCACGCGGCGCACCAGTTTCCTGCTCGATTCGCTCGGCACGCGCGTGTTCGCGCCGGGCATCGCGATCGAAGACGATCCGCATCGCCCGCGCGGCCTGCGGTCGCGTCCCTTCGATGGCGAGGGGCTGCCGGTGTCGCCGCTGTCGCTGGTCAGCGATGGCATGCTCGAAACCTGGCTGCTCGACAGCGCCTCGGCACGGCAATTGGGGCTGGAGCCGACCGGCCATGCCGCGCGCGGCATCGCAGGCGCGCCGGGGGTATCGACCGGCAACCTCTATATGGCGGCGGGCAAGGTGCCGGTGGAAACGCTGATCGGCGATATCACGCAAGGCATCTATATCACCGAGCTGATCGGCCAGGGCGTCAATCCCGTCACCGGCGATTATAGTCGCGGCGCGGCCGGTTTCCTGATCGAGCGGGGCGCGATCACCCGCCCCGTCGCTGAATTCACGATCGCGGGCAATCTGAAGGCGATGTTCGCCACGCTGGTTCCCGCCAACGACCTGACGTTCCGATACGGCATCAACGTTCCCACGCTGCGGATCGAGGGGATGACGGTCGCCGGTGGCTGACCCCCGGCCTCTTGCCGATGCGATCGCCGGGATCGTTCGCGAGGCCGCCGGCCTCGCGCTCGCGCGCTTTCACACCGATTTCGCGCGCTGGGAAAAGACCGGCGGCAGCCCGGTGTGCGAGGTCGATCTGGCGGTGGATCGCCTGCTGAAGGATCGGCTGTCGGCGCTCCTGCCCGATGCCGGCTGGCTGTCGGAGGAGACCGCCGATCGCCCCGACCGGCTGGCGTGCCGTCGGGTATGGGTGGTCGATCCGATCGACGGCACCCGCGACTATATCCGCGGCCGCCCCGGCTGGTGCGTGTCGGTGGCGCTGATCGAGGACGGGCATCCGCTGATCGGGGTGCTCGATGCGCCGGTGCGGGGCGAGACGTGGCACGCAGTCGCGGGCCATGGCGTGACGCGCGACGGTGCGCGCGTCCATGCCGGCACGCGCACCGCCTTCCCCGGCGCGCGCGTGCCGGTCGATGCGCTGCCCAAGGCGGATCGCGATCTGGTCGCGGTGCAGAAACCCAATTCGATCGCGCTGCGGATCGCGATGGTCGCCGACGATCGCGCCGATCTGGTCGCGACGCTGCGCTGGGGCAACGAATGGGACATCGCCGCCGCGGTGCTGGTCGCGGCGGAGGCGGGAGCGACGGTCAGCGACGCACTGGGCGCGCCGCTGACCTTCAACAAGCCCGATCCGCGCGCCTATGGCGTGCTGGTGACCACGCCCGGCATCCACGACGCCGCCGTGGCGCACCTCGCCCCGCGTGCCCGCGCCGCGATCGGATAGCCGCACGGTCGTTCCGAACGATCCGGCGCGGCGCCCCCGCTACCGCCGCCGCCGGTGATCGCGCGCCGCCATCGGGCGCAGTCGCACCGCCAGGCAGATCACGGTCGGCCAGAACAGGGTGTTGATCACGTCGCCGATCGTATCGTGCCAGCGCCAGCTGCCCCAATGCAGCCGGTCGAGGATCTCGTTCCCCGCCTCCGCCGCCGCAACGACGGACAGCGGGATGAGCGTTCCCAGCGAGCGCCGCGTGACGACGCGCGCCAGCATCAGCACTGCCATGCCCGCGTGGATATGCAGGATCGTGTCGGGCAGCCCGGTGCCGTCGCCGATCCACTGGATGAACCGCGCCCATAGCGCGGGGATGTCGTTCACGATCGTCGCGCCGCCGCGGGTTTATTTCTGGCAGGCCACGATCGCGGTAACGACGCTGATCGTTTCCTGCGGATCGCGCACGCGCACGCAGTCAACGCCCGCTTCCTTGGCGGGATAATCATTGCCGCCCGGAAAGATCGCATCGCCGATGAACAACATGTCGGCCAGCGTGAACCCGCTCGCCTCGGCCAGCTTGCGCAGGCCATAGCCCTTGTCGACACCCTCACGGGTGATGTCGATCGAGGTCGATCCGCCCATGTTGATCGCCAGCCCCGGCAACCGCTGCTTCAGGTCCGCCTGGATCACCTTGCGCTTGGCGAAATCGGGGTCCCAATGTTCCTTCGCCTCCAGCGGCGCCTGCTGGCCCAGCGCGGAGAAGGTGATCTGGCTGCCGCGATCCTCGATCCGCTCGCCCCAGGTCTGTTCCGGGACGAAGCCGGTCGCTTCCAGCGCCTCGCCGAACGCATCGATAATCTTCTGCTTCTCGGCGTCGTCGAACAATTCGGCATAGACCGGCTTCCACGCGCCGTCCTGATGGGTGAACAGCTTGGTGCCCGTCGTCGGCATCAGCCACAGCCGCGACACATCGGCGCGCGCCGGCAGGCGGCTCGCCACCTGCTTGTCGAACTGCGGCCAGTCGCCCCCGGAGATCACCGCCACGTCGGCGACCGTCAGCAGATCGGCCAACGTCTCGCCCATATCCTCCAGCAATGCCTGCTTGCTGAGCGCGAGGGTGCCGTCGAGGTCGAACGCCACGAGCTTCTTCATTCAGTTTCTCCGGGGAAGAACGATGGTATCGATGGCGTGCGCTACGCCATCTTCCGTGTTGGCGCGAGTCGTTACGGCGGCGGCCGATTGTACCGTTTCGGGTGCGTTTCCCATCGCGATCGACAGGCCCGCGCGCTTCAGCATCGGCAGGTCGTTGGCCTGATCGCCGATCGCCGCCACGTCCGCCAGATCGACATGCAGCGCGGCGGCCAGCGCGGCGATCCCGTCGCCCTTGTTGGCCCGCTGCGCGGTCACGTCCAGATAATAGGTCTGCGACTGCGCCACCGTCGCGCGCTCGCCGATCGCGGCATGAACCTCGGCGTACAGCGCGCGCAGCGCCGCCTCGTCATCGCTGACGAAGGTGATCTTGTCGGCGTGATCCAGCAGCGCGTCGAAGGCGCGCGTCGTCACCGGCTCCTGCGCCGATGCGCGCCGTTCGCTGCCGGTATGCGGGCCGTCGGGGTCACTGGCGTACCAGCGATCGTCCGCGAACACCCAGATATCGACCGGCGCGCCCGCCGCCAGCCGCATCGCCGTGCGCGCCGCCGCCGGCTCGATCATCTCGCGCCGCACGATCGTGCCGTCCCGGCGAAAGACGATGCCGCCGTTGAACGCCGCGACGTCGCCGTCGAGCCCCAACGGCTCCAGCAGCGGGCGCAGCCCCGACATCGGCCGCGCGCTGATGATGGTGAAGCCGATCCCGGCCGCGCGCAGCCGCGCGACCGCGTCGATCGTCGCGGGGGTCAGCTTCTTGTCCTTGTCGACCAGCGTGCCGTCAACGTCGGATACCAACAGGCGAATCGCCATTATTGCGGCATCTCGACGTGGCCACCGAAGCCGAATCGCATCGCCGACAGCACCTTCTCACCGAACGTATGCTCGACCCGGCTGCGATAGCGGGCGAACAGCGCGGTCGTCAGCACGTTCGCCGGCACCGCTTCCTCCATCGCCGCGTCGATCGTCCACCGGCCTTCGCCCGAATCGGCGACGTTGCCGCTGAACTGTTCCAGCTTGCCATCCTTCGCCAGCGCCAGCGCGGTCAGGTCGAGCAGCCAGGACGAAATCACGCTGCCGCGCCGCCACACCTCGGCGATATCGGTCAGGTTCAGATCGAACCGTTCGTCTTCCGGCAGCTTGTCCGACGCCTTGCCCTTCAGGATGTCGAAGCCCTCGGCATAAGCCTGCATCAGCCCATATTCGATGCCGTTGTGGATCATCTTAACGAAATGCCCCGCGCCCGCCGGGCCGGCATGGATATAGCCATGCTCGGCGCGCGGATCAGCGGCGGCATTGCCCTCGCGGCCCGCGGTCCGCTCGATCGTGCCCTCGCCCGGCGCCAGCGTCGCGAAGATCGGGTCCAGGTCGCGGACGACGTCCTCGGGGCCGCCGATCATCATGCAATAGCCGCGATCAAGGCCCCAGACCCCGCCCGATGTGCCGACATCGACATAATGGACCTGCTTTTCGGCCAATTGCTTCGCACGGCGGATATCGTCCTTGTAGAAGCTGTTGCCGCCGTCGATCACGATTTCACCCGGCTGCGCCCCGGCGGCGATCTGATCGACCATGCCGTCGGTGATCTCGCCATGCGGCAGCATCACCCACCAGATCGCGGGATGATCGCTGCCGTCGCGCGCCTTTCCACGGGCGTCGTCCACCCCGGTGGCGGCGATCGCGCCGTCATCGACCAGTTTCTGCACGGCGCTCTCGTCGCGATCATAAGCGACGACCTCGTGCCCGGCCCGCATCAGGCGGCGCGCCATGTTTCCGCCCATCCGGCCGAGGCCGATCATCACCAATCGCATCCGTCGTTCTCCTCGCGTGCGGCTGAATCGCGCGGGCGCTATAGCGGTTCCGCCACCCGCCATGAACAGCCCCGCATATACGGGATCGAAACCCGACCATGACAGAAGCGACGCGATGACCCGCGCTCCCCTTTCCCGACCGCGTATCATGGTCGTGTTCGGCACCCGACCGGAGGCGATCAAGATGGCCCCGGTGGTCGCCGCGCTGCGCGCGCACGACACGCTGGACGTGCGGGTCGTGGTCACCGCGCAGCATCGCGCGCTGCTCGATCAGGTGCTCGCGATCGCCGGCATCGCGCCCGACATCGATCTCGATCTGATGCAGGCCGGGCAGTCGCTGCATCAGCTCGCCGCGCGGATCGTCACCGCTTTGGGGGAAGCGATCGCACGTGAGCGGCCCGACCGGCTGATCGTCCATGGCGATACGTTGACGACGATGGCGGCCTCGCTCGCCGCCTATCTGCACCGCGTGCCCGTCGCGCATGTCGAGGCAGGGCTGCGGAGCGGCGACCTGCTGTCTCCCTGGCCGGAGGAAGGCAACCGCCGGCTGACCGGGGTGCTGACCGACCTGCATTTCGCGCCCACCGAACAGGCCGCCGCCGCGTTGCGCGCCGAGAATGTCGCCCCCGACACGATCCATGTCACCGGCAACACCGTCATCGATGCGCTGCTGGCGATGCGCGCCCGGATCGCGCGCGATCCCGCGCTGGCGGCCGGCCTCGATTCGCTCGCGGCGCGCTTTGCGGGCAAGCGGATCATCGGCGTCACCACGCACCGGCGCGAAAACTTCGGCGACGCGATGGCGCAGGTGGCGCGGGCGATCGAGCAGATCGCCGCGCGCGAGGATGTCGCGGTGATCTTTCCGGTTCACCCCAATCCGGCGGTCCGCCCCGTAATGACGGCAGCCCTGGGCGCGCACCCGCGCATCGCGCTCATCGATCCGCTCGATTACCCGCATTTCGTACGGCTGATGGCGATGAGCCACGTCATGCTCACCGATTCGGGCGGGGTACAGGAAGAAGCCCCCAGTCTCGGCGTCCCCGTGCTGGTGATGCGGGACACCACCGAGCGGCCCGAGGGGGTCGCCGCCGGCACCGCCGCGCTGGTCGGCACCGACGCCGACACGATCGTAAACCGGATGTTGTCACTTCTCGACGATGACGACGCTCACGCCGCGATGGCGCGCGCGCACAACCCCTATGGGGACGGGCGCGCGGCGGAGCGGATCGCGAGGATCGTCGAGCATGCCCACCGTCCCCACTGACACCCCGTCGTTCGCCGCTGAAGCGGTCGTGATGGGGCTCGGCTATATCGGCCTGCCCACCGCCGCGGTGATTGCGCGGGCGGGAATCGCCACTTTGGGGGTCGACGTCAACGAGCGGGTCGTCGCGACCGTCAACGACGGGCGTGTCCATATCGAGGAGGTGGATCTCTACGGCCTGGTCCAGGGGGTCGTATCGCGCGGCGCCCTGCGGGCCGCGACCACGCCGATCGCCGCCGACACATTCATCATCGCGGTCCCCACGCCGTTGCGCGACGGGCATCAACCCGATGTCGGCAGCGTGCTGGCCGCCGCACGAACGATCGCGCCGGTGCTGAAGAAGGGCGATCTCGTCATCCTCGAATCGACCTCGCCGGTCGGCACTACCGAGCAGGTCGCGGCGGAGATCGCGGCATTGCGCCCCGATCTGTCGATCCCGGGACGATGCGCCGGCAGCGCCGACCTGTGCATCGCTTATTGCCCCGAACGGGTGCTGCCGGGGCGGATCCTGATCGAGTTGATCGACAATGACCGGGTCATCGGCGGCATCACCCCGCGCTGCGCACGCCGCGCGATGACCTTCTACCGTCGGTTCGTGCGCGGCGCGTGTCTGACGACGCATGCCCGCGCGGCGGAAATGGTCAAGCTGGTCGAGAACAGCTATCGCGACGTCAATATCGCCTTCGCCAACGAACTGTCGCTGATCGCGGACAAGATGGACATCGACGTGTGGGAGGTGATCCGCCTCGCCAATCGTCATCCGCGCGTGTCGATCCTGCAGCCCGGCCCCGGCGTCGGCGGGCATTGTATCGCGGTCGATCCCTGGTTCCTCGTTGCGGGTGACCCCGCCAACAGCCGCCTGATCCGCACCGCGCGCGAGGTGAACGAGGCGAAGGCGGACCATGTCGTCGGCCGGGCGATCCGGTTGATCGAGCGGGTCGCGGCGCAGGATCCGGATGCGCGGGTCGCCTGTCTCGGGCTCGCGTTCAAACCCAATATCGACGATTTCCGCGAAAGCCCCGCGCTCGATATCGCCGCTGCGCTGGCGCGCCGGTTCGGCGATCGCATCAAGCTGGTGGAGCCGTATGCGCGCTCCCTGCCCGCCGTGTTCGACGGCACGGGCGCGGCGCTGATCGACCTCGATACCGCGCTGGCGGAATGCGCCGCGCTGATCGTGCTGGTCGATCATGACGTGTTCCGCTCGGTCCCGCTCGACGAGCGCGCCGCGCTGACCGTGTACGACACGCGCGGTCTGTGGCCCGACCAGCCGAAATAGCGGCGGGCCGGCCCCCCCAGCGCATCTCCACCCCGGCCAAGCTTTTCTGCGCTTGCTCCGTGCCCCTTCCCCGTCGCACAGCGCACGGGTCATCATCGGGTGGGCGCACATTTGGACTGGCTGAGCACATTGGCGGGCTTCCTCGTCGGCACCATCGTGGGATTGACCGGGGTCGGCGGGGGATCGCTGATGTCGCCGTTGCTGATCCTGCTGTTCGGCGTGGCCCCCGCCACCGCGGTCGGCACGGACCTGTGGTTCGCGGCGATCACCAAGATGGCCGGCGGCGCGATCCACCACCGCCAGAATAACGCGGACTGGCAGATCGTCCGCCGCCTGTGCATCGGCAGCCTGCCAGCGGTGGCGCTTACCCTGTGGTGGCTCGCGGACCATGGGCAGAGAGCGCAAAGCGGCGGATTGATCGTCCGCACGCTGGGTATCACGCTCGTGCTGTCGGCGATCGCCACGCCGTTCCGCCGCCGGATCGTCGAGCGGTTCGCCCGATCGGGCGGCGGGCAGAGCGACACGGCCCGGCGCTGGCAACCGATCCTGACGGTCGCGGCCGGCGCGCTGCTCGGTACGTTGATCACGCTCACCTCGGTGGGCGCGGGCGCGCTTGGCGCGACCCTGCTGCTGATGCTGTATCCGCTGCGGCTCACCGCCAAGCGGCTGGTCGGCACCGATATCGTGCACGCGATTCCGGTCGCGCTGATCGGCGGGATCGGGCACGCCGTGATCGGCAATATCAACCTGCCGCTGCTCGGCTCCTTGCTGCTCGGATCGATCCCGGGCGTGATCCTCGGGGCCCGGCTGACCGATCATTTTTCGGAGCGCGTCGTCACCCCGGCGCTGGCGCTGGTGCTGCTGATCGTCGGCACGCGGCTGCTGATCTGACACCCCGCCGCCACGTCGCCGGATCGAGGCGCCCCGCCGTGGACTGGCGGGCGGGTCGCAGACGGGCTGATCATTGACGGGCTGGCATAAAAAAGGGGCGGCAGCTGACGCCACCGCCCCGTTCATCACTCGCGCCGCAATCCTCTCAGCGCGTCTCCATCCGGATACCGAAGCGGAACGCCCGGCCCAGCAGGTCGGAATAGGTCGGATTTGCCGCCAGCCCGGTTTCGGGCAGGATCATCGGCGACCGGTCGAACAGGTTCGTCACGTTCACGAAGAACTGCGCCTGCGCTCCGCCCATATCGATCTTCTGCGTCAGGTTGAGGTCCGCGTAGAACACCCCCCGAACATGGTTGTTATCGTAGGTAAAGTAATTGGGGTCATATGCGGGACAGTTCGTCGAGCATTCGATCCCATTGGCAGCATAGCGACCACTGCTCGTACCCCGCCCGACGGCGGTGATGGAGAAGCTGTCCGAATCATATGCGGCGCTGACACGATACAGCCATTTCGGCGTACTGGCCTGCCCTCCGTTCACGCCGACAGTGTTAAAGACGATCGTGCCGGGCACCCCGGGGTCAAGCAGGTTGTCGATGTAGCGCGTCGCCAGGCCGCGAAGTGTGAAAGCACCGCCGGCGTTCGCGAATATCTTGTCGAGCGGCACGCGATACGAAGCGTCGATATCGACGCCGCGTACCAATTGCCTTGCCGCGTTGAACGGCTGGCTGCGGATCAGCAGATACGGCTGGCCGGGGGTGGAACGCGCCGGATCCTGCGAGATCGCATCACAGAAAGCCTGTTGATTCTGCAGGTAGCAAAGGTCGGCGATGCTCTGGGCGCTGAACGTACTGATCGCCTGTTTCACGTCGATGCGGAAGTAATCGACCGACAGGTTGAAGCCGGGCAGGAACGTCGGAGTCAGCACGACACCCGCATTCCACGAATCCGCCTTTTCGGGCTGGAGGGACGGATTGCCCGTCGCGAAGCCTGAATAGCTGAAAGTCGCCGGGCCATTGGCACCGTTGGAGGTGTACAACGGGTTCCTGATCGAATCGCTATTCGCCGACCCACCCTGGAACAGTTCGTTCAAATTGGGGGCGCGAATGTCGCGGGACCGCGTCACGCGGAAACGGATATCGTCGATCGGATGCCAGGTCCCACCGGCCTTCCACGTCGTGACATAGCCCGAGGTGGAATAGCGGGTCGCGCGTGCCGCGCCGTTGAACTCGAGGCCGAAGCCCAACGGCACGACCGTCTCGATATAGGCTTCCTTGACGTTATATTTGCCGTTGGTAGGCAGATAGTTACCCACTGACCATCGGTTCGTGGTCGCCGGGCGGCCGCTGGAATCGACCGTCGCAACCGGCTGGAACTCGCTCGGCACGAAACCGCGGATCTTCTCCTCTCGATATTCCGCGCCAACCGACACGCTGACATCGCCCGCCCAGGTGGCGAACGGCGTCACCGCGACGTTGAAGCCAGCATTATATTGTTCGACCACCTCGTCGCGATACGGATTGCCCAGCACATAGTTGATCGCCGCCGGATCGGCGACGCCCAGCCCGAGGCGGTTGAGCGGCACGCAGGCGCGGTCGTCGTTGGTGGTGTTGGCATCGACGTTGACCAGGCACTGGATCGAGCCGGCGGCATAACCATTGGCATTGTTCGCCGGTGCGAAGACCGCCGCCGTGGCGTTGTTCATCCGCGTGATGTTCATGATGTTGCGCAATTGTTCGCGCAGGTCGGCCCGACCGTATTGACCGAAGATGTTCCAGTTCGCGCGCTTGCCGAATACCTCGGTCTCGCCGTCGGCACCGATGGCATAACGCTGCACTTCGCGCTCGTTGGCGATCGCACGGAACGGCAGGTCGGCGGCAGTCGTCGCCAGCGTTACACCGGTGATCCCGGTCAGGCGCTGGCGCCCGAGCGTGTTGTAGAGATAGGCGTTGCAGGTCAGCGGTGCGGTCGCAGCGCTGGTCGCGGCGGCGCAGCCTGTCGCGTTGAGCGCGATACCCGTCGACAGGTTGGGGCCCGCGTTGAAGAACACCTTCTGCTTGTTGTACCCGGCCTCCGCGAAGATCTCGATGTCGTCGGCAATCTCGTAGCTGGCGCGCCCGAACAGCCCATAGCGCATGTCGTCGGGATCAAGCCCGATCCGTCGCCCCGAATCGTTGACCTGCCACGATCCGCCCTGCGTCAGGGTGGGGGTGGCGCTGCCGGTCGGCGACGGGAACGTCAGTGCGCCATATTGATAGTTCAGGATCTGGCCGCCGGGCCCGAAGTACAGCCCGCGCAGGCTGTTGGCGGTGCCGCCGGCCGAGTTGGTGATCAGCCCTCCCGGCGTTGAGTTCGCGGCGCCCACCTGTTGCCGGATCAGATAACGCGGTGTCGTGCTGCTGGTGGTCCAGTTCGGATCCTGGATGCGGACATAGCCCGTCTGGTTCCAGTCGCGGTCGATGGTGAAGATTCCGTCGCGATGCGCCAGTTCGCCCGCAATGAGCAAATGCCCCCGGCCTTCGCTGCCGAACGACGTGCCACCGGCGACGCCGAACGAATAGTTGAACCCGTCGCCCTTGTCGGTGACGCCGCTGTCAACCTGGACCTTGATGCCCGTATATTTCTTGTCGAGAACGAAATTGACGACACCGGCGACCGCATCGGACCCATAGGCCGAGGATGCGCCGCCCGTCACCACCTCGACGTTCTTCACCAGCATCTGTGGGATCGTATTGACGTCGACCAGACCCGTGACCGTCGAAGCGACCGAACGCCGCCCGTCGAGCAACACCAGCGTGCGCGTCTCGCCCAGGTTACGCAGGTTCAGCGCGTTGATACCGGCCTGTCCGCTCGACAGGTTCAGGCGTGAGTTCGCCGGACGGGTCGAACCCGCCAGTGCGGGAAGCTGATTGACGAAATCGGCGATGTTGTTGGACGGCGAACTGTTCCGGATCTCCTCTTGCGTCAGCACCGTCAGCGGTGTCGGCGCCTGGAAGCCATCGCGGATGATGCGTGTGCCGGTAACGACGACGTCGGGGCCGTTCTCGCCACTGTCGGGCGAGGGCGCCTGCATCGTCGCGGTGTTGCGCGTGGGAACCTCCTCGCCCACCCCGGCCGGCGTCTGCGCCGCGGCCGGGATCGCTATGGTGAGCGCGATCAGGCTCGACCAGCCCGCGAGAAGAGCCTTGCGGCGTCCGAACTGCCTTTGAAACGTCATTGTTGCCCCCTAATGGCTCGCTGGCCGGCCCGCACGGACCGACCTTCAGCGACGCCCCCCGCGCGACGTTATCCCCGCCCGCCCGGTCATTTAGGTGCCGGATCGTCGCGGTTGTCGTGGCCGAAAGGTGCAGGCCGACCGTTGCCACCGTCAAGCGCGATGCCTGTTCCAACGCTTCGGCAGGGCATAAACACGGCCTATACCGCATCGCCCTGCCGCGTGCCGTGGCCGTTGCCGCGCCATAGCCCGCCCTTATGGTGCTAGCCGCGCTTGTCATGAGCGCGGCATGCTTCCGACCGCTAGCGTGCCGCGCCGCCACCCGCGAGAAGGATCAAGCCGATGCTCGACCGCCGTTCGTTCCTGCTGGCCTCCGTCGCGACGATCGCCCTGGCCCCGGCCTGCCGGGCGCAGCAGCCGCCCGCGCCCGCGCCGACGGCGGAGCCTGCGCGGCGACGCATCGCCGGCCTGTCCGCCGCGATCGACATTGTCGACGATGCCTGGGGAACGCCGCATATCCGCGCCGCGTCGATCCCGGACGCGTTCTTCGGCCAGGGCTATGTCGTCGCGCGCGACCGGCTGTTCCAGATCGATTTCGGCCATCGCCGCGAACTGGGGCGGATGGCGGAAGCATTCGGCCCCGAATTCGTGCCGCACGATACCAACGCACGGCTGTTCCACTATCGCGGCGATCTGGACGCCGAACTGGCGCGGGTTCCCGACAAGGTGCTGGCCTGCGCCCGCGCCTATTGCGCGGGTGTGAACGCGCGGATCGCCGAGGTGCTGGCCGATCCGGCGCTGTTGCCGGCCGAATATGCCGTACTGGGCGTGCGGCCGCTGCCGTGGGACGTGCGCGACATGGTGCTGGCGCGCGGCGCGTCGATCGGCAATGTCGACGACGAGATCCGCCGCGCCAGGCTGGCGGCCATCGGGGCGCTGGACCTGGATGCGATCGTCGCGCCGCTTCGCCCGGCGCATAAGATGCATATCCCCACCGGCCTCGACACCGCCGCGGTGAGCGAGGCGGACATGGGCGTGCTCAACATCGGCAGCCTGCCGTTCGGCCCCGAAACCCCCGTCCGCGATCCCGCCGGGCCGGGCACGGCGCTGGAGCGGGCCAATGCCGGCAGCAATGCCTGGACGATCGCCCCGTCGCGCAGCGCGACCGGCCGCGCGATCCTCGCCAACGATCCGCACCTCGGCATCGGCGGGTTCGGTCCCCGCCACGTCGCGCATCTGACCGCGCCGGGGCTGGATGTGATCGGCGGCGGCGCGCCGGGGCTGCCCGGGATCATGCAGGGCCACACCGATCGCTTCGCCTTCGGGCGGACCAATTTCCACATCGACCAGCAGGATCTGTTCGTGCTGGAGCTGCACCCGGACGACTCCGAACGGTATCGCCATGCCGGCGGGTGGAAGCGTTTCGACCGCGTCGACGTCAGCATCCCGGTGAAGGATGGCGCGCCGCGCACCGCGACACTGCGTTACGCCGTACAGGGTCCGGTGATCAGCCACGATCCCGCGCGGCACCGCGCCACCGCGCTGGCCTCGATCGGGATGATGCCGGGCGGCGGCGGTTCCTTCGCGATGATCGCGATCAACCTCGCGACGGACTGGACCTCGCTGAAGCAGGCGTTCGAGCTGCATCCGTCGCCGACCAATTTCCATTATGCCGATGTCGCGGGCAACACCGGCTGGCAGGTGATCGGCTTCGTCCCGCAGCGCCCCCGCGGCGACGGGCTGCTGCCGGTGCCGGGCGACGGGCGCTACGACTGGAACGGCTACAAGGATTTCCGCGCGCTGCCGTCGGAATATAATCCGGCCAAGGGCTGGTTCGCGTCCGCCAATCAGAACAATCTGCCTGCCGACTGGCCAAAGGACCGGGTGCCCGCTTATTCGTTCCGCGATCCCTATCGCTACGAACGGATCGCGACGGTGCTGTCGGCGCAGAGCGCGCATACTTTGGCCGACAGCGTCGCGTTGCAGCACGATACGTTGTCGACCCCCGCGACCCAGTTCGTCGCGCTGCTGCCGGCACAGCCCTCCGCGGCCGCAGCCCCCGCCGCCGCGATGCTGCGTGGCTGGGATCGCCGGCTGGATCGCGACAGCGGTGCGGCGGCGCTGTACGAGATCGTATGGCGCGACCTGTCGCAGCGGCTGCTCGCCGCGATCGTCCCGGAAAAGGCGAAGACGCTGGTGACCGAGATCGCGCCGTCGATCCTGCTTGCCGAGGCGAAGCGGCGCCCCGCACTCCTCGATGCTTCGCTGGCGGCGGGCTGGCAACAGGCGCAGACGCTGATGGGCCGCGATCCCGCCACATGGCGCTGGGGCGATCTGCATCGGGTGCGGATCGCGCATCCGCTGGCGCGCATCCCGGCGATCGCCGCCGCCTTTCCGGCAATCGACGGCGAGGGCTCGGGCGGCGACAGCTATACCGTGATGGCGCGCTGGCTGGGTGACGGCCCTTCGTGGCGGGTCGGCGGCGGGGCAAGCTATCTGCAGGTGATCGATGTCGGGGCGTGGGACAATTCGCTGATGCTCAACCTGCCCGGCCAGTCGAACGATCCGCGCTCACCGCATTACCGCGATCAATATGCGCCATGGTGCGCGGGGCGGATGCTACCGATGCCTTTCAGCCGCGCCGCGGTCGACGCCGCCGCGCGCCGCCGTACCACGCTGCAACCGGAGGACCGCGCATGACCCGCCTGCCATTGCTCACCTTGATCGCGCTGCTGGCCGGGCCGGCCGCGGCACGGGCGCCGCATGTCGACAGCGTGATCCGCGGCGGCACGATCTACACCGGCGCGGAAACACCGCCGATCACCGGCGATGTCGAGATCAGCGGCGACCGCATCACCTATGTCGGTCCGTCACGCGGCACGCGCGCGGCGCAGATGATCGATGCCAGGGGGCAAATCGTCGCTCCCGGGCTGATCGACGCGCATACCCATCCAGACACCTATATCCGCTCCCCCGATGCGACCCAGCGGCTCAACCTGCCATGGCTGGCGCAGGGGGTATCGACGATCGTCACCGGTGTGGACGGCTATGGCACTCCGGACATCGCGGCCGACGCGGCGACGCTGACCGCCAGCCGGATCGGCACCAACGTCATCCCGTTCGTCGGCTTCGGCGCAGTGCGCAGCCGCGTGATCGGCCGCGACGATCGCGCGCCCACCCCCGCCGAACTGGCGCGGGAACAGGCGCTCGTCGCGCGGGCGATGTGCGAGGGTGCGACGGGCTTCTCGACCGGCCTGTTCTATGCTCCGCAAAGCTACGCCAAGACCGAGGAGGTGATCGCGATCGCGCGTGAGGCAGCAACGCGCGGCGGCCTGTACGACACGCATCAGCGCGATGAATCGAACTACAATATCGGGCTGATCGCATCGACCGAGGAGGTGATCCGCATCGGACGCGAGGCGAAGATGCCGGTGCATATCGCGCATCTGAAGGCGCTCGGGGTCGACGTGCAGGGCAGGGCACCAGAGCTGATCGCGACGATCGAGGCGGCGCGCCGCGCGGGCGTGAACGTTACCGCCGATCAATATCCCTGGCTCGCCTCGGGCAGCAGCGTCGATGCCGCACTGGTCCCTGGCTGGGCGCTCGATGGCGGTTATCGCCGCTTCCTCGCCCGGCTCGACGATCCCGCGACGCTGGCACGGTTGAAGCCCGAGATGGCGGAGAACCTGCGTCGCCGGGGCGGCAAGGAATCGCTGCTGCTGACCGCGCAGAATCAGCCCTGGACCGGCAAGACGCTCGGCCAGATGGCGGCGCTTTGGAAGCTCGACCCGATCGATGCCGCGATCCGCATCCTGCGCGTGCCCAACAAGGACGGCAGCGATCCGGCCGGCAGCGCGGTGGCCAGTTTCAACATGGCGGATCGCGACGTCGATCTCATCATGAAGCAGCCGTGGGTGGTCACCAGTTCGGACGGATCGGACGGGCATCCACGCCAGTGGGCGACGTTCCCGAAGAAATATCAAACCTATGTGCGCGAACGGAAAGTGATCTCGCTCGCCACCTTCATCCGCCAGTCGACCGGCGCCACCGCGGACATCTATCGCATCGCGCAGCGCGGTTATCTGCGCCCGGGTTATTTCGCGGATGTCGTCGTCTTCGATCCGCTGCGCTACGCGCCGCGCGCCGACTATCTCCACCCCCGCGTCGCCAGCGTCGGCGTCTCCGCGCTCTACGTTAACGGTCGCCTCGCGCTGCGCCAGGGTGCCACCACGGGCGAGGCGGCGGGCCGGGTCTTGCTGCGCCCCAAACCGGCCGGGTGCGGGGCGTAAGGCCACCCCGCCCCGCCCCCCCGGCGCTCCGGCGCCACGACAGCCGCCGGGGAGGGCCCAGCGGCCTGAGATAGCCTTGCGTTATAGTCACCCGCGCAACCACGATTTGCGCGTCCGGCCGCCGCGCCTCTACGTTCACCCACATCCTTTTTCCTTCAGGTGAGCGATGATCCCGGGGCCATATCTTCTCTATCTCGGCCATTCCGATGACGAGGTCGGCATCAAGACGTCGCGCGGGCTGGCCGCCTTCCAGCGGGACGCTTGCGTGGGCGAATGGCGCCACGACGATTGCCCGTTGACGCTCGGGCTGCCCCGCATGTCGGTCGCCGAAGCGCGCCAGGCGGGCGCGCGGACGCTCGTGCTCGGCATCGCCAATGCGGGCGGGCGGCTGGGTGACGATCTGATCGACGATGCGTTGCTCGCGATCAGCGCGGGGATGAACGTCGCGTCGGGGCTGCACCAGCGGCTGCGCGACGAACCACGCCTCGTCGCGGCGGCCACGGCCGTCGGCGTTCAGCTTTTCGACGTGCGCGATCCGCCGGTGGATCTGCCGGTCGGCAATGGCAAGCCCCGCGCCGGGCGCCGGCTGCTGACCGTTGGCACCGATTGCTCGGTCGGCAAGATGTACGCCACGCTGTGCCTGCGCGATGCGATGCGCGCGCGTGGCATCCGTGCCGATTTCCGCGCCACCGGGCAGACCGGCATCCTGATCGCCGGGGACGGCATCCCGCTCGACGCGGTGGTGGCGGATTTCATCGCCGGCGCGATCGAGATGCTGTCGCCCGCGCGCGACGACGACGGCTGGGATCTGATCGAGGGGCAGGGATCGCTGTTCCACCCCAGTTTCGCTGGCGTCTCGACGGGATTGCTGCACGGTGCGCAGCCGGATGCGATCGTGATGTGCCACGATCCGTCACGGGCGCATATGCGCGGCCTGCCGCATTATCAGTTGCCCGAGCTGAAGGAATGCCTCGACGCGAACCTACGCGTCGCGCGGCTGACCAGCCCCGCCGTGCGCGCGACCGGCATCGCGCTCAACACCGTCAAGCTGGACGACGTCGCCGCCCGGCGACTGTGCGACCAAACCGCCGACGCGCTCGGCCTTCCCTGTACCGATCCGTATCGCTTCGGTGCGGACCCGATCGTCGACTGGACCCTGCAATGCTTCGCACCCTCAGCGCCCGCCATGACCGCTTCGCGCTGAACGCGCCCTTCCGCATCTCGCGCGGGGTGAAGACGGCGGCCGATGTGGTCACCGTCACGGTCGCTGGCGCCGGCCATGTCGGACGCGGCGAAGGCGTCCCCTACCCGCGTTACGGCGAGACGGTCGAGGCGGCGCTCGCCGCGATCGAACAGGCGCGGGCGCTGATCGAGCGCGGTGGCTCGCGCGCCGATCTCGCCGGGGCGATGCCCGCCGGTGCGGCGCGCAACGCGGTCGATAACGCCCTGTGGGACTGGGAGGCGCGCGCCGCCGGCACCAGCGTCAGCGATCGCGCCGGCCTTCCCGCCGTTGCCCCGGTCGCTTCCGCGATCACCGTGGCGATCGATCATCCCGACGCGATGGCGGCGGTCGCGGCCCGCCATGCCGACGCGCCGCTGCTGAAAGTGAAGGTCGCTCGTGAAGACGCCTTGCGGCAGATCGCCGCGGTGCGCGCCGCCGCTCCCACCCCGCGGCTGATCGTCGATCCCAATGAAAGCTGGACGATCGAGGAGGTGCGCGGCTGGCAAGACGAACTGATCGCGCAACGGGTCGATCTGCTCGAACAGCCGCTGCCCGCCGGCGAGGATGGCGCGCTCGCCGCGCTGGAGACATCGCTCGCCATCTGTGCCGACGAATCGCTGCACACCGCCGCCGATCTCGGCGCGCTGCGCGGGCGCTATACGCACGTCAACATCAAGCTCGACAAGACCGGCGGCTTGACCGAAGCGTTGTCGCTTGCCGAGGCCGCATCGGCCATGGGGTTCGGGTTGATGGTGGGGTGCATGGTGTGTTCGTCGCTGGGCATCGCGCCCGCGCTGCTGCTGGCGCAACGCGCGCAATTCGTCGATCTCGACGGGCCGTTGTGGCTGGCCGCGGATCGCGACGGTGGCGCGATCGACGATCACGGCATCCTCCAGCCGCCACGGCGCGGTTTCTGGGGAGAGGCGGCGTGAGCGGCGCGCGATCCGTTCCGATCGCGAAGGCCGCCGCTTGATGCGCGCCTGGTTCGCGATCCCATTGTGGCAGCGCGTCGTCGGCGGGCTGATCATCGGCGTCGTGATCGGTATTTTCTGGTCGGAAGGGGCAGCAGCGATCCGGATCGTCGGCGACTTGTTCGTCCGCCTGATCAAGATGCTGGTCGTGCCGGTCGTGCTCATCACGATCGCCGCCGGCATCGCCGGGCTAGGCGATCCGCGTCGGCTGGGGCCGATCGGCGGCCGAACGGTCGGGCTGTTCGCGCTGACCACGCTGATCGCGGTGTCGATCGGCATGGCGGCGGGGCTGCTGCTACGCCCCGGCGCTGGCATCGCGTTGGCAGGCGTCGCGCCGCATGTGCTCGGCGCCGCCGTCAGCCCCTCCGAGCAACTGCTCGGCATCGTCCCCGCCAATATCGTGGAGTCGCTGGCGAAAGGCGACATGCTGGCGATCATCTTCACCGCGGTGCTGCTTGGCGTCGGCAGCGTGCTGGCGGGTGAGGCGGGTAGGCCGGTCGTCGCGCTGCTACAGGGGCTGGCCGCGGTGCTGCTGCATATCGTGCGCATCGTGATGGAGGTGACGCCGTTCGGCGTCGCCGCCTTGATCGCGAATGCGGTCGCCGGCGGTGGAGCGGCGGTGTTCGTCCATGTCGGCTGGCTCGCCCTCGCCGTGGTCATCGCCTCGCTGATCCAGATGCTGGTGGTGCATGCCGGGCTACTGGCGCTGGTGGCGCGGGTGCCGGTGCCGCGCTTCTTCCGCGGCATCGTCGATGCGCTGGCGGTCGCCTTTTCCACCGCCTCTTCCTCCGCCACGCTGCCGGTCGCGCTGCGTGTTGCGCAGGACAATCTCGGCATCGCGCGTCCGGTCGCTTCGACCGTGCTGCCGCTCGGCGCCTCGATCGGCAAGGACGGAACCGCCATGTACGTCGGGCTGCTCGGCCAGTTCGCGTTGCAGGCGCTCGGCATCACGCCCGACGCCGGCATGCTGGCGATCATGCTGGCGACGGGCGCGCTGGCGGCGTTCGGCACCGCGCCCGTTCCCTCGGCCTCGCTCTTCATGCTGGCGGCGATGCTGTCGTCGGTCGGCGTCGCCCCCGAACAGACCGCGCTGGTGGTGGGGCTGGTGCTGCCCTTCGACCGTCTGCTCGACATGACCCGCACCGTGCCGTCCGCCAGCGCGAACCTGACCGTCGCCACGCTGGTGGCGCGTCATGAAGGCGCGCTCGACGAGGCGATCCTCCACCGGCACGTGACGACATGACGACGGAAAGGCTACAGCGCACGTCATGAACCTGCGCCACATCGAGATCTTTCACGCCGTCTATGTCAACGGCTCGGTCAGCGCCGCCGCCCGCGCCCTCAATGTATCGCAGCCGTCGGTATCGAAGACGTTGCGCCACGCCGAGACGCTGCTGGGCCTGGAGCTGTTCCAGCGCACCAATGGCCGGCTGGTCCCCACCGAAGATGCGCACGCGTTATTCTCGGGCGTGGCGGAAATTCAGGACCGCGTGCGCGCGCTGCGCGAGGCTGGGCGCAACCTGCGCGCCGGGGCCGGCACGACGCTGCGCATCTCGGCCCTGCCCAGCCTGGCGCTTGGCGTCATCCCTGCCGCGGTATCGCGTTTCCTGAAACAGCGCCCGAACGTCCGCTTCGACCTGCAGACGGTTCACCATGACGACCTGCTCCGCAAATTATACGAGCGAGAGGCCGATATCGCGATCGCCAACGAGGTGCCGCGCGGTGCGCCGCTGGGGCAGAGCTGGCTCGGCGAAGGGGAACTGGTCGTCCTGTATCGCGAAAGCGACATCCCCGACGCGCCCTCGCGGCTGGAACTGTCGCAGATCAGTTCCCATCCCTTCATCACGCTCGCCGCCTCGGGGCCGATCGGCCGACTGTTCACCGACGAGATGGAGCGGCTGGGAGTCGAGTTCGACGACATCGCCTCCGCCCGCACCTTTTACATCGCCGCCGCGCTGGTCCGCGCGGGGGTGGGGCTGACGGTGGTCGACAATTTCACCGCCGACGCCACCGCCGGCGACGGACTGGCGATGCGCTCGCTAAAGCCGCCGCTCACGTTCGACGTTCACGCGATCCACTTGCTCGATCGCCCACCCAGCGCGCTGGCGGCGGAATTCCTTTCCGTCCTTGGCGACGTCATCGAGGGACGCTGATGCGCGAATGCCTGCTGCCGCTGCTGCTATTGCTCGTCCCCCTGCCCGCTGCGGCCGAGACGGTCGACCAAGCGATCGCCAGCGCCCCGCCGGGGACGCGCATCGGCCTGCTGGTGGTGGATGACGACGGGCGAGAAATCGCCGCCATCCGTGCCGACGAGCGGTTCGTGCCCGCATCGAACACGAAGATATTCACCACCGTCGCCGCTTACGCCACGCTGGATACCGAGGCCCCGGACGCGGCGGGCGGCGCCAGCGTGCGGCTCGACGGGCGCGATGTCGTACTGACCGGGCATGGCGATGCCCGCCTGTCCAGCCTCGACGGCTGCACCAGCGATTGCCTCGCCGATCTGGCACGCGCGGTCGCGGCACGCACCCGCGTGGTGGGGGACGTGATCGGCGACGATACCGCCTTCCCGGATGAACGCTGGCCGGCGGGGATGAGCTGGAACAACATGGCCGGGCAATATGGCACCGCCGTTTCCGCACTGACCATCGACGACAATGTCATCGTGCTGACCGTCAGCCCGGGCTCCGACATCGGTGCGCCGGCGATCGTGACGGGCGACGGTTATTTCCGGATCGACTCACGGATCACCACCTCCGCGCCAGGCACCACCCCCGATCTCGGGTTCGCGCGCCTGCCGGGAAGCGACATGCTGCGGCTGACCGGGACGATCCCCGCCGGCACCGCGCCGCGCTCGCTGACGGTGGGGATCGACGATCCGGCGCATCGCGCCGCGTGGCGGCTGGCGGCGCTGCTGCGCGCCGCCGGGGTGCGCGTGACGGGACGGATCACGTCGCGACACCGCCCGCTCACCCCCGACGACGACCCCGGGACGCGCGGCAACGCGCCAGTGGCGCGCCCGCCGGAGCCGGTCGCGCTTGCACGGCTCACCCCGCCGCCGCTGGCGCAGGATATCCTGCACACCAACAAGGTCAGCCAGAATCTGCACGCCGAGCTGCTGCTGCGGCGGGTCGGCGCGGTCGGCGGCGCGGGCTCGGTCGCGGACGGACAGGCCCGCGTCACCGCGATCCTCACCGCCGCGGGCGTTGGCCCGGCGGGATATGATTTCGCCGATGGTTCGGGCATGTCGAACTACAACCGCATCACGCCGCGCGCCGCGGTTCGCTTGCTGCGCTGGGCCGCCGTGCAGCCATGGGGCGCGGCGTGGCGCGCGACGCTGCCGGTCGGTGGGCAGGACGGCACGCTGGCGCGACGCTTCGCCAATACGCCGCTGGCGGGCAAGCTGTTCGCCAAGACGGGCACGCTCAACGCCGCCAACGCGCTGTCGGGTTATCTGATCGCCGCCTCGGGCCGGACGCTGACCTTCTCGGCGCTCGCCAACGACATGCCACAGGATGCGAGCGCCACCCGCGCGGTCGATCGCGCGCTGCTGGCGATCGCGGCGGCGCATTGACCATTGCGTCTTGCGATCATCCAGCCCCGGGCGGTCTATGACGATCCCGCCGCCACGATCGCCGTAACGCTGGAACATTGGCGCGCGGCATCGGCGCTGGGGGCGCGACTGATCCTGTTTCCCGAGGCATGGCTGCTCGGCCATGCCTACGACGCGCCGGTGATTCATGCGCGCGCCGCGAGTATGCCGCCGCTCCTCGAACGGCTGTGCGACGCATCGCGCGCGCTGCCCGCCACCGCGATCGTCGGGGCGTTCGAGGCGATCGACGGCTGGATCTTCAACAATGCCCTGATCATCGAGGCCGGGCGTATTAAGGGGCGGTACGCCAAGAGCCACCCCAATGAAGATGGTGTCACCCCCGGCGTCGCGATGCCGGTATTCGACGGGGACGGTCGCCGCTACGCGATCAATATCTGCAACGACGCCAATCACCCCGCGACCGCCGCGCGAGCCGTGGCGGCCGGTGCGGACCTGTTGCTATACCCGCTCAACAACATGCTGCCCGCCACCGTCGCCGAACGCTGGCGCAGCCGCAGCGTCGACAATCTTGTCGACCGCGCCCGCGAGACCGGCTGCTGGATCGCTTCGTCCGACGTTACCGGCGAGGCGGGGGAGCGCGTCGCTTTCGGTTGCACGATGATCGTCCGCCCCGATGGCACGATCGCGACGCGCGTGCCGGAGGGGGAAGTCGGCATGGCGATCCACGACCTGCCCCTGGCAAGCTGAACGACACCGCGCAGCGTGCGACAGGCCGTTACACTTTCGCCCCTTCCCCGCGAAACATTCGCGACGGTCGCGTCCTATCTCCTGTGGCGGGCCGGGTTGCCGGCCGCAACATCGAGGGAGTGAACGTCATGAACCGCATGAACCGCATGATCGCCGTATTCGGCCTGGTCGCGCTGGCGGCGCCGGGAGTGGCCAGCGCCGCGCCGTGGCAGTCGATCAATCAGCGTCAGGCACGGCTTGACCAGCGCATCGATCAGGGCATCCGCTCGGGAGCGCTGACCCGTAACGAGGCGGTGCGGCTGCGTGGCGAATTCCGACAGATCGTGAGCCTGGAGAGCCGTTATCGCCGCAACGGCCTGTCACTGCAGGAACGCCGCGATCTTGACCGCCGTTTCGACTCGCTCAGCGCCCGGGTCCGCATCGACAAGAACAACCGCCGCGCCTATCGCTGATCGGCGGCACACCGCCGGATGGCCCCGCCCTCCCCTTCGGGGCGCGGGGCCGTTCTGCAACCATAACGTGCCCGGAACATTGCATTATCGCCTTGAAACAGGAGGGTGCAATGAAAATGGCGATGGCGGCGCTGGGCGCTGCGGTGATGGTGGCGGGCTGCTCCACGTATGGCGACGGCTACGGCCCGCGCCGCGCCGGCTACAACGGCTGGGGCGCCTATGACTATAATCGGGTCGATCCCGCCTACGGCGGCTATTACGCCGATCGCTATTATCGCGACGCCCCCGATTATCGCGAACGCCGGCTGTCGCGCCGTGACCGTGTCTATGTCGGTCAGAACGGGCGCTATTATTGCCGCCGCGATGACGGGACGACCGGGCTGATCGTCGGTGGCATCGCGGGCGGCGTGCTGGGCACCGCCATCGCCCCGGGCGGATCCGGGCTGCTGGGCGCGCTGATCGGTGGCGCGGCGGGCGCGGCGGTCGGAAAGTCGGTCGATCGCGGCGAGGTGCGCTGCCGCTAGGGCAGCGGCCGGCGCGGATGGGGCGGATGTGCGCCCCACCCGCGCCGCCCTCACGTTATACCGTCTTCAGCAACACCAGCAGGCGAGACCAGGCGCGTTCCGCCTGCACCTTGTCATAGGCGGGGCTATCTGGCGGGCACCAGCCGTGATTGGCCGGATAGACAGCGATCTCGGCCGGCACGTTCGCCGTGGCAAAGGCAGTGCGAAGCGCGTCCTTGTCGCCCGGGGCGCGTGCGTCGTCGTTCTGCGCGATCGCGATCAGCGCGCGGCCACGCACCTTCGACACCAGCCGGTGGGGGCTGTCCGGCGCGTCCGTGACAAGGCCCGCACCATGGAAGGAAGCGATCGCGCGTACCCGCGCCGGCACCGCGACGGCGCTCTGGATCGTCATTGGCCCGCCCATGCAATAGCCGGTCACCGCAATGCCCCGCCGGGCATCGACCCCCGGCTGCTGATCCAGCCAGCGCAGGAACGCGGTCGCATCGCGCATGATCGCGGCGGATGTCAGCGTCTTGCGCCACTCCATCGCCTTGCCACGGGCATCGGGCAGATCGGTAAAGGGGGTTCGGGTGGTGCGATGGAACTGGTTCACCGCCAGCACCGCATAGCCCGATTCGGCGAGCCGCGACGCCATGCCCTCGAACGCCGGGCGCAGACCCATGATATCCGGCCAGATCAGCACCGCCGGGTGACGCCCGCTGCGCGGCGCCGCATAATAAGCCTGTGCCGGCCCGTCGGGGGTGGTGATCGTCACCGCGCGCCCCGTTACGGGGACAGCGTTCGCCGGGCTGGGCAGCAGCGCCGCCATGCTCGCGACGCTCGCGCCCAGCGCGAAGTCGCGCCGCGACAGGCGGGCGTTATCCGTATCGGTGTGCTCGTCGCACATAAGATGTTCCTCTCCTGCCCCGCCCGCGCGGATCCTATCGGCCGGTGCGGAATGGGGGAAGCAGATGTTCGCGCGGTGTTGTCGGGCGAACATCGCCCCGGGCCGGCATCACAACGGGCCGGCATCACAACGGGCCGGCATCACAACGGAATGAGCGAGCGCCCTACGCCTTTTCCAGCGTGCATTGCAGCGGGTGTTGATTCGCCCGGGCGAAGTCCATCACCTGCGTCACCTTCGTCTCGGCGACCTCATAGCTGAACACGCCGCACACGCCGACGCCCTTCTGATGCACGTGCAGCATCACGCGAGTCGCTTCCTCGACGCTCATGCGGAAGAAGCGTTGCAGGCACAGGACGACGAATTCCATCGGGGTATAATCGTCGTTGAGCATCAGCACGCGGTACGGCGTGGGCTTCTTGGTGCGCGTCCGGGTGCGGGTCGCGACGCCCAGGCCGGTGCCGTCGCCGGTACCTTCGTCGTCACCACCCTCGCCGGGGCCTGCCGCCATATCGATCGTTAGCTGTTGCATGAACACGCGACAAAATATGGCAAGCATGGTGGAGAGAGCAAGAGCGCGATCGCACGAAAAAGGCGCCCGCATCGCTGCGGGCGCCCGGTTCGTCCTATCGGATCGCGCGCGGCGCGATCAGGCGGCGACCTTCACCTTGTCGGCGGCGAGCGCGACACGGTTCTGGATCGGCTTGGCGATATCGCCCGCCAGCTTCATCGACACCTCGGTGGTGCGCGACGCTTCGGCGACCATCGCGTCGAAGGCGCCGCGGAAGAAATCGGCCTGCAGCTGCATCAGCTCGGTCGGCGACTTCACCGCCGCCATCGACTTCACCACCTCGGCGGTGCTGTCGTAGCGCGAGCGGAAGAAAGCAGCGGCGTCCTTGCCCATCGCCTCGAAGCCCTGCGCCGCGATGCGCGACGATTCGACCAGTGCCTCGAGGTTGCCCTTGCCGAATTCGGCCATTTCCTCGGCGGCCTTCTTCGTCTTCTCCATGGCGGAGCGGGTCTGCTCGCTCGCCTGGGTGAACATCGTGCGGGCGCCGTCCTGCGCCTTCTGGGTCAGGTTCTCGGCATTCGCGGTCAGCGTCTCGTTCATGATCGGTTCCTTGCGTTCGGGGGCTTCGGCGGGGAGGGTATCGGTTGCGGCCGGCGCAGCGACGGGCGCGGGCTCGATCACCGGCGCGGCAGCGACGGGTGCGGCGGGAAGAGGTATGGCGGGGGTCGGTTTCACGACCGGCGCCGCGGCGATCGGTGTCGCGACCGGCGGGGTAGGGGCGACGGATGGCGCCGCTACCACTGGCTCCGGTGCTTTGACGGCGGCAGGCACGGCGGACGCGGCAACAGGCTTGCGCGGGGCGCGCGCGGCCTTGGGCTTCACCGTCGTGGTTGCGCGAGGGGCGGCCGGGGCGCGCTCATCGACCATGTGCCTGCTCCTTTTTTGTTGCAGTGCACAATAATCGTTCGCAGGCCCTTATTCAAGGCTTTTGTCCCGCCGCCTCCGGACAATACGAAAGCCGCTCCGCGATCATCGATCACCGCGCGCGAACGTAGCTGCCCGGTGCTTCCTCGATCGCTGCCAAAGGCCCCTTGCCCGGGATTCGCGCGCCCTTCGCCTTTACCGTCGCGGGTGCCTGCGCGCGCAGCCAGGCGATCCAGTCCGGCCACCAGCTGCCGGCGGTTTCCTGTGCCCCCGCGGTGAAGGCCTCCAGCGTTTCGACGGGCTGGTCGTTGGTCCAATAGCGATACTTGTTGGCGGCGGGCGGATTGACGACGCCGGCGATATGGCCCGATGCCGCCAACACGAAGCGCAGCGGGCCATCGAAGTGGCGGGTGATCTCCCACACGCTGTCCGCCGGGGCGATATGATCCTCGCGCCCCGCCTGGATATAGCTGGGCGTGGTCACCGTGCGCAGATCGATCGGCACGCCCAGTACCGACAGCGCGCCGGGTTCGACCAGTCGATTGTCGCGATACAGATCGGTCAGATAGGAGCGATGCCATTTCGCCGGCAAATTGGTGGTATCGCCGTTCCAGTGGAGCAGGTCGAACGGCGCATATTCCTTGCCGAGCAAATAGTTGTTGGTGACGTAGTTCCAGATCAGGTCACGCCCGCGCAGCAGGTTGAACGTCGCCGCCATGAATCGCCCGTCGAGGAAACCCTGCGGGCTGAGCGAGGCGATCATCGCCAATTGATCGTCGTCGACGAAATGCCGCAGATCGCCACCCCTGGCAAAATCCACCTGCGCGGTGAAAAAGGTCGCGCTTGCCACCTTCGCCGCCTCGTCGCGCGCGGCCAGCACCGCGAGCGTTGCCGCGAGCGTGGTGCCAGCGACGCAATAGCCGATCGTGTGGACCGCTGGCACGTCGAGCGCGGCCCGGACCGTCTCGATCGCGTCGATCTGCGCGGCGACATAATCGTCCCACGTCACCTCCGCCATCGATGCGTCGGCGGATTTCCACGACACCATGAAGACGCTGACGCCCTGCTCCACCGCCCAGCGGATGAAGCTCTTCTCCGGCGTCAGATCGAGGATGTAGAAGCGGTTGATCCATGGCGGGAAGATCACCAGCGGTGTCGTCAGCACCTTTTCCGTGCTCGGCGTGTATTGGATCAGCTCGTACAGATCGGTGCGCTTGACCACCTTGCCCGGCGTGGTCGCCAGGTTGCGCCCCAGTTCGAACGCCTCGCGATCGGTATGCGTCAGCTGTCCGCGCCCGATATCGGCCAGCATATGCTGCAGGCCGGTCAACAGATTCTCCCCGCGCGTCGCGATCGTGCGCTCGATCACCTCGGGGTTGGTCAGCGCGAAGTTCGAGGGGCTCATCGCATCGATGAAACCGCGTGTCGCGAAGCGGATCTGCTCGCGCTGTTTTGGTTCGAGCCCGTCCAGCGCGTCGACGCCACGCAACAGATGGTCCCCGATCAACGCATAGCTTTGCCGCATCCAGTCGAACATCGGATTGCTGCGCCATGCCTCGGCGGCGAAGCGCTTGTCCTTTTCGGGCGCCCGCACCTGATCGGAGGCTGGCTGCACGAAGCGCTGCCACAGGCCGAGATAGTCGCTCCAGAAATCGCGGATCTGCTGGGTCGCGCGGTGTGTGGCATCCTCGCCGCTCGCCACCGGCAATCCGGCTTCCAGCATCAACTGCTGTGCCCGCCCCAGCATCCATGTCCAATGCTGCATGTCGGCCAGCGTCGGGATCGGCGGCTGCTTCGGGTCGGTCACGGTGGGCCTCCTCTCCTGTCCTACCCATTTAAAGCAGCGGTGGCCATCCGCCACCGTTTTTCTTCGCCCCGCCGCCCGCAATCGCGGTATAGCGGCGGCGCAAAGGAGTATCATCGTGTCCGACGAATTCTACCGCATGAAGCGCCTGCCCCCCTATGTCATCGCCGAAGTCAATGCGATGCGGGCGGCGGCGCGCGCGGGGGGCGAGGACATCATCGATCTGGGCATGGGCAATCCGGATCTGCCCCCGCCCGACCACGTCATCGACAAGCTGGTCGAGGTGGCGAAGAAGCCCGACGCACATGGCTATTCGCAGTCGAAGGGCATTCCCGGGCTGCGCCGCGCGCAGGCGCTGTATTACGCCCGCCGCTTCGGCGTCGACGTCGATCCCGAGAGTGAGGTGGTGGTGACGATGGGATCGAAGGAGGGGCTGGCCAGCCTCGCCACCGCGATCACCGCGCCGGGCGACGTCGTCCTCGCGCCCAATCCCAGCTATCCGATCCATACGTTCGGCTTCATCATCGCCGGCGCAACGATCCGCGCGGTGCCGACCACCCCGGACGAACGCTATTTCGAAAGCCTCGATCGGGCGATGGCCTTCACCGTGCCGCGGCCGAGCGTGCTGGTGGTCAATTATCCATCCAATCCGACCGCCGAATCGGTCGATCTCGCCTTTTACGAACGGCTGGTCGCCTGGGCGCGCGACAACAAGGTGTGGATCATTTCCGACCTCGCCTATTCGGAACTCTATTACGACGATAACCCAACGCCTTCGATCCTGCAGGTAAAGGGCGCGAAAGATGTCGCGATCGAATTCACCTCGCTGTCGAAGACCTATTCGATGGCCGGCTGGCGGATCGGCTTCGCGGTTGGCAACAAGACGCTGATCGCCGCAATGTCGCGGGTGAAGTCGTATCTCGACTATGGCGCCTTCACGCCGATCCAGGCCGCCGCCTGCGCCGCGCTCAACGGGCCGCAGGATATCGTCGAGAAGAACCGCCAGCTGTATCACAAGCGCCGTGACGTGTTGGTCGAAAGCTTCGCGCGGGCCGGCTGGGACATTCCCAGCCCGCGCGCCTCGATGTTCGCCTGGGCGCCGCTGCCGCCCGCGCTCCAGCATCTCGGCAGCCTCGAATTCTCGAAGCAGTTGCTGACCCATGCGAAGGTCGCGGTCGCGCCCGGCGTTGGCTATGGCGAACTGGGCGAAGGCTATGTCCGCATCGCGCTGGTCGAGAACGAACAGCGGCTGCGTCAGGCGGCGCGCAATGTGAAACGGTACCTGCAAAGCATGGGGGTCAACACGCCGGGCAAGGCGGCGGGCTGACCCGCCTTCTCGACGGCGTCGCCTCATACGCCATACCGACGCCGGTTGACCCGTCTCCGCCGCGCCGCCAAAGCTGGCGCATGTCCCGTCCCGGCTTCGCCTTTTCCACCCGCTTCAAGGTTCGCTATGCCGAGATCGACGGCCAGAAGGTCGTCTTCAACTCGCGCTATCTCGAATATGCCGATGTCGCGGTCACCGACTTCTGGGAATGGACCGGCATCGGCGACGCGCTGGGCACGTTATGGCATGAAACCGAATTTCACGTTCGCCGTGCCGAAGTGGATTATCTCGTCCCCTTTACCTGGGGCGATGAAGTGGAGGCGTTCGTCCGGGTCGAGCGCGTCGGCACCTCCAGCATCACCAAGCGGTTCGAACTGACGAAGGCGGGGACGGAGCAACTGTGCGCGGCGATCACGATCGTCAGCGTTCACGTGCACCTGCCGACCGGGCGCCCTGTGCCGGTGCCACAAGCGATCCGCGATCATATCGCGTCCCTGCCGCAGGGTTGACGCACCGAACGGGCGCCGTGCCGCGCTATTCCGCCGCCGCGGCATCCACGTCGCCCGGCAGCGCCCAGTGCAGGTCACCTTTGCCGAGCCGGCGGCCATCGTGGCTCAAGACCGCCACTTCCTGGATCGGGCGACCGTCGCGCACGTCGACCAGGATCGGGAACGCCGGGCAGCCCGTTTCCCAACGCTCCCCCCATTGCCGCAGCGCGATCATCGTCGGCAGCAGCGCAAAGCCCTTTTCGGTCAGCTTATAGACGATCTTCCGCCGGTCCTCCGGCACCGATCCGCGCTCCATGATCCCGTGCTCTACAAAGCGCGCCAGCCGGTTGGCGAGGATGTTGCGCGCGATGCCCAGCTCCTGCTGGAACTCCTCGAAATGATGCAGGCCATTGAACGCAGCGCGCAGGATCAGAAAGGCCCATTTCTCGCCCATCGATTCCAGAGCCGCCGGCAAACTGCACTCGGCCAGATTTTCACGCACTTTATTGTCCACGCTCCATACCTCACGCGATCCGCAGGACAGGTCAACCCCGCGCGCCGTTCCGGGCGGCGGGGATATTCCATATTGCATGACATGTAAAAAAGGGTTTCGAAACGCTACTCGCACATGCGAGTTTCGACTTGCAACCTGCATCTCCCTCATATAGGTAGCGGTCTGCAACTTACTTTCTGGAGTCGCTGTCATGATCCGTTCTGTGATCGCCGCTATCGTCGCCTCGGCCGCTATCTTCGCCGCCGCCGGCGTGTCGGCAGAGCCTATCGGCTATTATGTCGCCACGCCCGTCGCGCAGCCGGCCAAGCCGCGGCTGATCACGCGCTCCACCGTGTGGCAGATGAAGGACGGCGCCCTCGTCGCCGCTCGCGCTCCCGAGCGTGATACCATCCTGTGCCAGCTCCTCGCGCGCGACGTCGGCGGGCTGACCGCATTCAGCGCGGGCGGCAAGGCTTATGACGCGGATCAGCTCGCGACCTGCAACGCGAAGGCCGGCATTACCGCCACCGCGATGGCAAAGAATTGATTTCTCGTCCCCTTTGACGAAAAATAGCGGGTCGCTGGTGGTCAGCCAGTCCGCCCGCGATCAAGGCCTCGGTCGGAACTCCCCCGACCGGGGCCGTTTTTTTGTCACACAATGTTGCAATGCGGTCCTATTCCGCCGCATCGTGTGACCGTGCTCAGACAGTATGAACTGGTTGACCGGGTTCTCGACTATGACCCCGACGCGGATGAGGCGATGCTCAACCGCGCCTATGTCTTTTCGGTCAACGCGCACGGCACGCAGAAGCGCGCCAACGGCGACCCTTATTTCAGCCACCCGATCGAGGTGGCGGGCATCCTGACCGAACTGCACCTCGACGACGAGACGATCGCCACCGCGATCCTACACGACACCGTCGAGGACACCGTCGCCACGTCGGAGGAGATCGAGCGGATCTTCGGGGCCAATGTCGCACGGCTGGTCGATGGCGTCACCAAGTTGAGCAAGATCGAGGCGCAGACCGAGAACGAGCGCGCGGCGGAGAATCTGCGCAAGTTCCTGTTGGCGATGTCGGGGGACATTCGCGTGTTGCTGGTGAAGCTGGCCGACCGGCTGCACAACATGCGCACCCTGCACTTCATCCCCAAGCCGGAAAAGCGTCGTCGCATCGCCAGGGAGACGATGGACATCTACGCGCCGCTCGCGGAGCGGATCGGCATGTACGAGTTCATGAAGGAGATGCAGACGCTCGCCTTCGCGCAACTCGAGCCGGAGGCGTATGAGTCGATCACCCGCCGGCTCGGACAGCTCAAGGAAGGTTCCGATGGCGACCGCATCGCCAAGATCGGCTCGGGGCTCAAGCTGCTGCTCGGTCGGGCCGGGGTCGAGGCGCAGGTGTCGGGGCGTGAAAAACATCCCTACTCGATCTGGCGGAAGATGCAGGAACGCCACATCAGCTTTGAGCAATTGTCGGATATCATGGCGTTTCGCGCGATCGTGCCGACCGAGGAGGAATGCTATCGCGCGCTGGGCATCATCCACCGCCGCTGGCCGATGGTGCCGGGGCGCTTCAAGGATTATATCTCCACGCCGAAGCGCAACGGCTATCGCTCGCTTCATACCAGCGTGATCCACGCCGAGAACCGCCGCATCGAGATCCAGATCCGCACCCCGGAAATGCACGCCGAGGCGGAGTTCGGGCTGGCCGCGCACTGGGCCTACAAACAGGCGGTGATCGCCGACAAGCCGGGCGCGAGCGCCCCCGCGGCACGGCTGCGCCCCGACGCGCAACAGGGGTGGATCGCCGATCTGGTCGAGATCCTCGATACCGCCGCGACGCCCGAGGAGCTGCTCGAACATACCCGCATCGCGATGTACCAGGATCGCATCTTCGCCTTTACGCCCAAGGGCGAACTGATCCAGCTCCCCAAGGGGGCGACGCCGATCGACTTCGCCTATGCGGTGCATACCGATCTGGGTGACCAGGCGGTCGGGGCGAAGATCAACGGCCGGGTCGTGCCGCTGTCCACGGTGATCGAAAACGGCGATCAGGTGCAGGTGCTGCGATCGAAGGCGCAGGTGCCCCAACCGGCGTGGCTGAACGTCGCGATCACCGCCAAGGCGCTTGCGGCGATCCGTCGTCACCTGCGGCACGAGGAACGCGACCAGACGATCGCGCTGGGGCAGCAATTGTACGACGATATCGTCGCGCGCCTGCCTGCCGCGCTGGCCGCCAATGCGCGCGACGAGGCGCTGCGCCGGTTGAAGCTGCCCGACGAAGCGACGCTGCTGCAGGCGATCGCGCGACGCACGCTGACCGATGGCGAGGTGATGGAGGCGCTGATGCCCGGATCGGCAGGCGCGGACCTGGCGCATGCGCCGCCGCAATCGAGCGCGATCTCGATCCAGGGCCTCGCGCCCGGCGTCGCCTACGAACTGGCGGAATGCTGTCATCCCGTACCGGGCGACCGGATCGTCGGCTTGCGCCGGCCCGACGCCTCGATCGAGGTCCATGCGATCGACTGCCGCGTGCTCGCCGATCTGGCGGAGCGTAGCGAGGAGGAGACCGATTGGGTCGACGTCCAATGGGGCGACAAGACCGAGGGCGCGGTCGCGCGGATTTCCGTGCAGGTGCGCAACGAACCGGGTGCGCTCGGCATGCTGGCGACGGTGATCGGCCGGCACAAGGCGAACATCATCAACCTGCGGCTCGACAACCGCGACGCGCGTTTCCACACCAACACGATCGATGTGGAGGTGCACGACGCGCATCAATTGATGCGTCTGCTGGCCGCCCTGCGCGCGGCAGAGGCGGTCAATGCGGCGGAGCGGGTATAGACGGCGAGCCCCCGCCCCGCTTGCAACCGATCCCCCTCCTCCCGCATTGCCCCGACGAAGGGGAGGAATAGGATCCATGTTTCGCCTGATGCTTGCCGTACCCGTGCTGGCCATGCTGGCATCGCCAGCCGCCGCGCAGTCGATCTCCGCGTCCGACAAGGCGCAGGGCGCGAAGGCCAATCCCGCCCTGCTCGCCGAATTCGGCGGCAGTTACGATGGTCCGCAGGCCGCCTATGTCGAACAGGTCGGCAAGCGCGTCGCGGTGCAATCGGGCCTGTCGAACGCGAAGGGCGATTTCACCGTCACGCTGCTCAACTCGCCGGTGGAAAACGCCTTCGCGATCCCCGGCGGCTATGTCTATGTCACCCGGCAGCTGATGGCGTTGATGAATTCCGAAGCGGAACTTGCTTCGGTGATGGGGCATGAGGTCGGCCATGTCGCCGCCCGCCACGCCGCCGGGCGGCAACGCACCGCCTCGATCGGCGGGGTGCTGGCGGGGATCGTCGGCGCGGTGGCGGGCAATGGCGCGATCGGCCAGCTGGTCGGCGCCGGCGCGCAGCAGGCAGCGGGGCTGTACACGCTGAAATACGGCCGCGAACAGGAATATGCCGCCGACTCGCTGGGCGTGCGGTACATCACCGCGGCCGGCTATAATCCCTATGCCGCCGCCGACATGCTGGCGCAGCTCAACGCCGCGACCACGCTGCAGGCGCGGGTCGCGGGCAAGGACGCCAATGCGATCCCCACCTGGGCGTCCACCCATCCCAACAGCCTCGATCGCGTGCGCCGCGCCGCCAAACTGGCCGCGGATACCGGACGGCCCGATGTCGCCGCCGCGCAGGATACCGCCTTTCTGCGGCGGCTCGACGGGCTGCGCTACGATGACGATCCCCGCGAGGGCGTGATCGAGGGACAGACCTTCCGCCACCCGGCGCTGCGGCTGCGGTTCACCGCGCCGACGGGCTATACGATCGCGAACGGCGCCGACGCGGTGACGATCGCCGGCAGCGGCGGGCAGGCGCAATTGCGCAGCGCGGCCGCGACCAGCGACCTTCCCGCCTTCGTCACCGCGCGCTTCCGCTCGCTCGGCGCATCGACCACCGGCGAGGTGCGCACGGGCACCGCCAACGGCCTGCCTTTTGCGACGACGACCGTGCGGGCGTCCGCGAATGGCCAGCCGGTGGACGCCACGATCGTCGCCTATCGCTTCCCCGCCGCCACCAACTGGTTCACGATCGTCACCCCGGCGGGCCGCGGCACGGGCGCGCTGACCCCGCTGCTTGAGAGCGTCGCCGCGCTGTCGCCCTCCGACGCCGCCGCGATCAAGGGCAAGCGCATCCGCATCGTGACGGTGAAGGCCGGCGACACGATCGACAGCCTCTCGGGCCAGATGGCCTATCCAGCCTTCCGGCGCGAACGCTTCCTCACGCTCAATGGCATGAGCGACGATCGCGATCTGCGCCCCGGCATGCTGGTAAAGGTCGTGACGTCGGGCTGACATGTCGCTAAAGCGCGGCGCCACCATGCACCGTCCTGCCCTCTCGGTCGTCATCCCCTGTTACAACGAAGAAGCGACGTTGCCGCTTCTCCATGCCCGCGTCGCCGCCGCCGCGCGCGCCGCCGTTGGCGACGATCATGAGATCGTCCTGATCAACGACGGCTCGCGCGATCGAAGCTGGCCGGTGATGCAGTCGCTGGCGGCGCAGGATGCGCGCGTCGTGGCGATCAACCTGTCGCGCAATCACGGCCATCAGCTCGCTCTGACGGCGGGGCTGGATCTCTGTTCGGGGCAACAGATCCTGATCATCGATGCCGATCTGCAGGATCCGCCGGAACTGCTGGCGGACATGCGCGCGATGATGGCGCGCGAGCAGGCCGATGTCGTTTATGCCGTCCGGCGGCAGCGCGCGGGCGAGACTTTTTTCAAGAAGGCCACCGCTGCCGCCTTCTACCGCGTGCTCGATCGCGTCACCGACACGCCGATCCCGCTCGATACCGGCGATTTCCGGTTGATGACGCGGCGCGCGCTGGATGCCTTGCTGTCGCTGCCCGAACAGGCACGCTTCATCCGTGGCATGGTGGCATGGGTAGGGTTCCGCCAGGTGCCCTTCCCTTATGACCGGGCGGAGCGGCACGCGGGCGAAACCCATTATCCGTTCGGCAAGATGGTGCGCCTCGCGCTCGATGCGGTGACCGGCTTCTCCACCGCGCCGTTGCGCTGGGCGAGCCATTTGTCGGTGCTGTTGGCAGGATGTTCGCTATTGCTGCTGTTCTACGTCGCTTACGGCTATTTCAGCGGCGGTCGGGTGCAGGGCTGGACTTCGACGATGCTGGTGGTCGTCACGCTATCGGCGGCGCAGATGTTCGTGCTGGGGATGATCGGCGAGTATCTGGGGCGGCTGTATATCGAGGCGAAACGCCGTCCGCTGTATCTGGTCGCGGATATCGCCGGCACCGCGCGTGGCCGGGCCACATTGGGATTTCAGGCGGAAGCGACGCGCATCCCCGACGCGCAGGTCGCGAGCGACGCCCCGGCGGCGTAGCGCCGGGGCCGCCGCCCCTCGTTACCCCGCATCTTCCGCGTCCAGCCCGTAAGCGGTGTGCAGCACACGCACCGCCAGTTCGGTTTCGTCCTCGTGGATCAGCACCGATACCTTGATCTCGCTGGTGGAAATCGCCTGGATATTGATCCCACGCGCGCCCAGCGTCGAGAACATCGTGCTCGCGACGCCCGCATGGCTGCGCATGCCGACCCCGACGACGCTGATCTTCGCCACCCGGGTATCATGCACCAGCTCGCCGAAGCCGATCGCCTCGCGCGCCTGGTTCAGCGCCTCGATCGAGCGCGCCAGATCGGCGGCGGGGACGGTGAAGGTGACGTCGGTCGCGCTGGCGCTGCCGCCATTGCCGCCGCCCGCGCTTTTGTGCGCGATGTTCTGAATGATCATGTCGACGTTGATATTCGCCGCCGCCAGCGGCTCGAACACGCTCGACACCGCGCCCGGCTTGTCAGGCACCGCGGTCAGCGTGATCTTCGCCTCGTTCTTGTCGTGTGCGATGCCGGTGATGAGCTGGCGTTCCACGTCCGTAATCTCCTCTTCGCCCACGATCATCGTGCCGGGCAGCGTATCCGCCATCGGGGCGTCCTCGCCTGTGAACGACGACAGCACCTGCACGCGCACCTGTTTCTTCATCGCCAGACCCACCGAGCGGGTCTGAAGCACCTTGGCGCCGACGCTGGCCAGTTCCAGCATCTCTTCATAGGTCACCTTGGCCAGCTTGCGCGCGCGCGGCACGATACGCGGATCGGTGGTATAGACACCGTCGACATCGGTGTAGATGTCACAGCGGTCGGCCTGCATCGCCGCCGCCACCGCGACCGCCGACGTATCCGATCCCCCGCGCCCCAGCGTGGTGATCCGCGCCGCCGCCGACACGCCCTGAAAGCCGGGGATCACCGCGACCTCGCCCGCCGACAGGCTGGCATCGAGCGCGGCGGTATCGATCGCGCCGATCCGCGCCTTGGCATGGGCGTCGTCGGTGTGGATCGGCAATTGCCAGCCGAGCCAGGAGCGCGCCGGCACGCCGATCGCCTGCAGGGCGATTGCCAGCAGGCCACTGGTCACCTGTTCCCCGCTGGAAACCACCGCGTCATATTCACGCGGATCGTACAGCGGTGACGCCTCGCGGCAGAAATTCACCAGCCGGTCGGTTTCGCCGGCCATTGCGGACACCACCACCGCGACCTGGTTGCCCGCCTCGACCTCGCGTTTCACTCGCGCCGCGACCGAGCGAATCCGCTCGATCCCCGCCATCGAGGTGCCGCCGAATTTCATGACGATGCGCGCCACAGCCTGGTCCAAACGCCTTGGGATAGAAGGGGCGTCCTGATAGAAAGCCGCCATGACCGACGCAAGCGTAACAACCGATACCATCCTGCCCGAAACGAGCGCGACGGCGGCTGCACCACATGCCTCGATCGTCGCGCGGGAGGCGGCGCATTTCGGCAATCTGGCGCAGGACTGGTGGGACCCGCGCGGATCGTCGGCGATGCTCCACCGGCTGAATCCCGTGCGGCTGCGCTATATCCGCGCCGCGATCGACCTGCACTGGGATCTCGACGACCGCGCTTTCACGCCGCTGCGCGGTCGCGACGCGCTCGACGTCGGATGCGGCGCCGGATTGCTGGCGGAACCGCTCGCCCGGCTCGGCGCGCGCGTGACCGCGATTGACGCCGCGGCGGAGAGCATCGCGGTCGCCCGCGCGCATGCGGCCGAAAGCGCGCTGACGATCGACTATCGCGCAGGTGGGGTCGAGGCGGTGGCGGGGGAAACGTTCGACCTCGTCACCTCAATGGAGGTGGTGGAGCATGTCGCCAGCCCAAGCGCCTTCGTTCAGGGGTTGGCGGCCGCCGTCACGCCGGGCGGAATGCTGGTGATGAGTACCCCCAACCGCACCTGGCTGTCGCGTATCGCGCTTGTCGAGGGCGCCGAGCGGATCGGGTTGATCCCGGCGGGAACGCACCGATGGGGTCAGTTCCTGACGCCCGACGAACTGACCGCGCTGATCGCCGGCGCCGGGATGAGGGTCATTGATGTCACCGGGCTGACGCTGTCGTCCAGCGGCTTCGTGTTGGGCGCGTCGACCTCGCTCGATTATTTCGTGACGGCGGTGAAGGATTGATTCGTTCGGCGGCGACCTTCGCCGTTGGCGGCCTAGCCGCGCTTCTTCATCGGCGTGGCGTCGGTCATCTGCCAACCGACGCGCTCACAGGAGGCGCTGATCACCGGCGCGTCGACGTCGGTATTGCGGGCAAGCGCTGCGGGCATCGCCGCCCGGCACTGCTGGATCGTTGCGTAACGGGCCGGCTCGACGCGCGCCTGCTGGCACCCGGTGGTGCCGTCGCCGCAGCCCATGATCGCCAACATGAAATAGACCGGACCCACAGTAACCTCCTGAAATCCTTGTCACTATTTCATCATCAACGTCTTGCGGCACGCTGCGTTCCCGTGGCATATTCCCGCTTTGGGTAGTAAGGTTGACGTCGAGCCTCCGGTGCACGACATCCGCTGTCGACCATGCCCCCCCAACATCTAACTCCCTCCGGCACCGATCGCCCCCTGCTGCCAACGCTGCGCCGCTTCCTGCCCGATCTGTGGCCGGGCGATGCGCCGGGCATGCGGGCGCGGGTCGTCGGAGCGATGACGCTCGTGATCCTGTCGAAGCTGGTGCAGGTCTATGGCGCGCCGTTCGCGTTGCAGGGTGCGGTGGACGGCATGGCGGTGCCGGCGACCCCGGTATCATTGATCGTGCTGCTGGTGGTCGGCTATGCCGCCGCGCGTTTCGGCACGACGCTGTTCGACAATCTGCGCAACACCGTCTTCGAACGGGTGGGGCAAGAGGCGACCCGGCGGCTTGCGGCGCGCGTATTCCGCCATCTGCACCGGCTGTCGCTGCGCTTTCACCTCGAACGCCGCACCGGCGCGGTCACCAAGGTGGTCGAGCGCGGGACGAAGAGCATCGATACGATGCTGTATTTCCTGCTGTTCAATATCGCCCCGACGGTGCTGGAGCTGGCACTGGTGCTCGGCATCTTCTGGGTGAAATTCGGCTGGCCGCTGGTTGCCGCGACGGTGTTGATGGTCGCGATCTATATCTGGTTCACGCGCCTCGTCACGGACTGGCGGTCGAGCCTGCGGGAGCGGATGAACGACCTTGATACCGGCGCGGTCGCGCATGCGGTCGATTCGCTGCTGAATTTCGAGACGGTGAAATATTTCGGCGCCGAGGAACGTGAGGCGCAGCGTTACGACCGGGCGATGCGCGCCTATGCGCAGGCGGCGGTGACCAGCGAGAACAGCCTCGCCTGGCTCAATATCGGGCAGGCGCTGATCACCAATCTGATGCTCGCCGCTGGCATGGCGTGGGTGGCCTGGGGGTGGAGCCGCGGACAGTTCACTGCGGGCAATGTCGTACTGGTGTCGACATTGCTGTCGCAATTGTTCCGCCCGCTCGACCTGCTCGGTATGGTCTATCGCACCGTGCGGCAGGGCGTGATCGACATGGGCGCGATGTTCGACCTGATCGACACGCCGTCCGAAGTGGTCGACGTGCCCGGCGCTCGGCCGTTGGCGGTGACGCGCGGGCACCTGCGGTTCGAGCATGTTCATTTCGGCTATGATGACGGCCAGCCGATCCTCAAGGGCATCGATCTCGACATCCCGCCGGGGACGACACTGGCGGTGGTGGGTCCGTCGGGCGCGGGCAAATCGACGCTCGCCCGGCTGCTGTACCGTTTCTACGACGTCACCGATGGCCGGATCACGATCGACGGACAGGATATCGCGCGGGTCACGCAGGATTCGCTGCGCGCCGCGATCGGCATCGTCCCCCAGGATACCGTGCTGTTCAACGACACGATCGGCTATAATATCGCATACGGCCGCGAGGGCGCGGGCGATGCCGAAATCGCCGACGCGGCGCGCGGCGCGGCGATCGCCGGCTTTATCCAGCGACAACCCGAAGGTTATGCCACGCGCGTCGGCGAACGCGGACTGAAGCTGTCGGGCGGCGAAAAGCAGCGCGTCGCGATCGCGCGCACGCTGCTCAAAAACCCGCCGATCCTGATTCTCGACGAAGCCACCAGCGCGCTGGACAGCCGTACCGAGGCGGAGATCATGGAGACGCTGGAGGCGATCGAGCGTGGCCGCACCACGATCGTCATCGCGCATCGCCTGTCGACGATCGTCCATGCCGACCAGATCGCGGTACTGGAGGCGGGCCGCGTCGTCGAGCGCGGGACGCACGGCGAGCTGCTCGCACGGGCGGGCCGCTATGCCGAAATGTGGGCGCGGCAAGCCGCCGAGCGTGACGAGCAAACCGAGACGCCGGCGGAAGGCGTCACGATCACCGCCGGGTGAACCGGCGGAAAGCCCCGCCCACCGCCGGTTTCGGATGCACGAAAAGAGCCGCCGGGCGTCCCCTGCGGCTCCTGCAACGTCGGCAGCGACCAGCGCGCGGACGGCCTGCGCCGCCCGCCGACACGCTTACTTGATCTTCGCTTCCTTGAACTCGACGTGCTTGCGCACGACCGGGTCGTACTTCTTGAAGCTCAGCTTCTCGGTCTTGGTGCGCGGATTCTTCTTGGTGACGTAGAAGAAGCCGGTGTCAGCCGAGCTGACGAGCTTGATCTTGACAGTGGTCGGCTTGGCCATGACCCATTCCTACAGCGTATGAAACGAAAATAGCGGCGAAGGCACCCCCGCCGCAACAGACCCGGGCGCATGGCGCATGTGCCCGCGCGAGTCAAGGCTTGCCCCGATGAAGCCCACCCGGAATTAAGCTGGATGTAACCCCCCGCCGCGCATGATGGCGGCAACGAGAGGACCGAGGCGAAGGGAGTGCGGGGCGATGGGCGCGGATAGCGGCGGCATCAGACACGAACTGGCGGCACAAGTGGCGGCGATCGCCTGGCCCGCCGCGCCGAATCGCATCGCCGGCGAGCTGGACCGGATCCGCGCTACCGCCAGCCGGCATGGCCTGTTGCCCGCGGTCGCGGTCGCGAAGGTACTGGAAGCGGCGCTGGCGCGCGGGGAGCGGGGCGTCTTCATCCGCGAGGGACTGCATCTGCTGAGCGAGGCGGTCGCCAGCGAGCGACAGGACGAGATGGCCGGGCGCGCCTTCGCCGCCGCTTGCGCGATCCACCTCGCGACCTGATCGCGTGGATGCGTTCATGGCGGCGCTGGTGCTCGGCGCGCTGACCCAGGGTACCGAGCGGACACCATGGCTGGCGGCAATCCTGGCCGATCGCTGGCGGCGGCCGGGGCGGATGCCGCTGCTGCTGATCGTCGCGGCCATGCTGGCGCTGGCGATCAATTATGCCATCGGGGTCGCCGCCGGCATGGCGCTGACGACGTTGCTGACGCCAGCGGCGAAGCAATTGCTGCTTGCGCTCGCGCTGGTGCTGGCCGGCGTCGGCACCGGCTGGCGGGTGAAACGGCCCGACGATCTGGCGGGCTGGCGCGTCGGCCGCACCGTCACCGCGCTGGCCGGGCTGTTCATCATGGCCTTCGGGGACCGGATGCAGTTCATCGTCGCCGCGCTGGCGATCCGATCTCCGCTGCCCTGGGCATCGGCGGTCGGTGCGACGATCGGCGCGCTGGCGGCGATCGCCCCGGCGGCGTTATTGGGCGAGGCGGCGTGGTGCGCGCTGCCCTGGCGAGCGATCCGGCTGAGCGTCGCGGCGATCCTGACGGTCGCGGGGATCATCCTCGGCTTGTCGGCCGTTTCGCTGATCTGAGTATCAGCTCACGCTGAACGATATTCCCGCAGGAGCCTTTCGCGGGCACCATCGTTACACGAGCGATATCATTCCAGCAACGACGGAGCCGACCGTGGCAGACACCAATCCCGCCCTGCAGACCCCCACCGACCTGGCGCGAAACGACACGCGCAGCGTTGCCGAGGCACTGAACGCCGCGCTGGCCGATTGCTATGCGCTGTACCTGAAAACCAAGAATTTCCACTGGCATGTGTCCGGCCCGCATTTCCGCGACTATCATCTGATGCTCGACGATCAGGCGACCCAGATCCTGGGGGTGACCGACGCGATCGCCGAGCGGGTGCGCAAGACCGGCAACACTACGCTGCGCTCGATCGGTGATATTTCCCGCCGCCAGTCGATCGCCGACAATGACCGCGATTTCGTCTCCGCGGCCGAGATGCTGTCCGAGTTGCGCGACGACAATCTGAAGCTCGTGGAGCGCTTCCGCGAGGTGAAGGACGCCTCCGAGGAAGCGAAGGACAATGCGACGAGCGGCATCGTCGACGATTGGACCGACGAGGCGGAGGAGCGCGCCTGGTTCCTGTTCGAGGCAAGCCGCAAGGGTTGACCGCGCGATGGCGGCGACCGGCATGGAAACGGGCGACGCCGGGACGGGCGTCGATCCTGCCGGTTGCCGCCGCGTCGGAAGGGTCGCGGCGTGAATGAGTTCGCCGCGCTACTCGACGCGCTGATCTATACGCGGTCGCGTAACAGCAAGCTCAAGCTGATCGGCGATTATCTGCGCGTCACGCCCGACCCCGATCGCGGCTGGGCGATGGCGGCGCTGACCGGCGATCTCGACCTGCCTGGCGTCAAGCCGGCGGTAATTCGCGCGCTGATCGAGCAGCGTGTCGACCCGGTGCTGTTTCGAATGAGCCGCGACTATGTCGGCGATACCGCCGAGACGGTGGCGCTGCTTTGGCCGGCGCCCGATACGCCGCCCGCCGATGCTGTGGAAATGGGGGTGGCGGACGTGGTGGAGCGGCTGCGCCACCTGTCCCGCTCGGACGCGCCGGCGGTGCTGGCGGACATGCTCGATCGCCTCGACGCCGACGAACGGTTCGCGCTCTTGAAGATGGCCACTGGCGGCCTGCGCGTCGGCGTGTCGGCACGGCTCGCCAAACAGGCGCTGGCGGATGCCTTCGGGCTCGATGTCGATACGGTCGAGGAGATATGGCACGGACTGGCGCCGCCCTATGCCGAATTGTTCGCCTGGGCGGAGGGCCACGGGGCGCAGCCGACCCCGGCCGACGTGCCGGTGTTCCGCCCGTTCATGCTGGCGCATCCGCTGGACGATCTGCGGGTCGATCTCGCCGATTATGCCGCCGAATGGAAATGGGACGGGATCCGCGTGCAGTTGGTGCATGTCGCGGGGGCGACCCGCCTTTACAGCCGCACCGGCGACGATGTGACGCGCGCCTTTCCCGATGTCGCCGCCGCCTTTGCGACGTCCGGGGTGGTCGATGGCGAGCTGATGGTGCGGGGTGCCTATCAGGGCGGTGAGGCGGGCAGCTTCAATGCGTTGCAGCAACGACTGGGCCGCAAGCTGGTATCGGCGAAGATGCTGGAAGAGGCGCCCGCGTTCGTGCGGCTGTATGATATCCTGTTCGACGGCGACGCGGACCTGCGCGCGCTGCCATGGACCGAGCGGCGGCGGCGGCTGGAAGCGTTCGCGGCGGAACTCGACCCCACCCGCTTCGATGTCAGCGCGGTGATCGCGGCGGACGATTTCACCGCGCTGGAGGGTATTCGCGCGGGCGCCCGCGACGCCGCGATCGAAGGGGTGATGCTCAAGCGGCGCGACAGCCCCTATGTCGCGGGCCGGCGCACGGGGCTGTGGTACAAATGGAAACGCGATCCGCTGACCGCCGATTGCGTGATGATGTACGCGCAACGCGGCAACGGCCGCCGCTCGTCTTATTACAGCGACTATACATTCGGGTGCTGGACCGAGGAGGGCGAGCTGCTGCCGGTCGGCAAGGCCTATTCGGGTATTACCGATGAGGAATTGCGCCAGCTCGATCGCTTCGTTCGTGGCCATACGCTCCAGCGTTTCGGCCCCGTGCGTGAGGTGGAAAAGACGCTGGTGCTGGAAATTGCGTTCGATTCGATCCACGAATCGAAGCGGCACAAATCGGGCGTCGCGATGCGCTTTCCCCGCATCGCCCGCATCCGCACCGACAAACCAGCGGCGGAGGCGGATACGCTGGCGGGATTGCGACGGCTGGTGACGTGAGCCCGGGGCGGCCGGCCGGAAACGAATGACTCGCCCGCCCGCATCCCGCATAATCCGCCCGTCATGTCCTACCCCCTTGCCGCCGTGATGATGATCGCATCGGGATCGATTCACGCGGTCGTCAACGCCATCGTCAAGGGCGGTCGGGACAAGATGGCGGCGCGCGCCTTCACCGATGCGGCCGCGGCGGTAATCCTGGCGCCCGCGATCCTGTTCGTGCCGGCGCCCGCGGGGGCATGGGGCTGGCTGGCGGCGAGCGCGCTGGGGCACGCCATCTATCTCTATGCGCTGATCCGCGCCTATCAGGTGGCGGATCTGACCGCGGCCTATCCGGTGCTGCGCGGCACCGCGCCGCTGGTGACCGCGCTGGTGACGATCGGCATGCTGGGCGAAGCGGTGAGCGCGGCACAGGTCGTCGGTATCATGCTGATCGGCATGGCAATGCTACTCCTGACGATCGGGCGGCATATCGGCCGTGCGGCGCTGGGCTGGTCGCTGCTGACCGGGGTGACGATCGCCATCTATACCGTGATCGACGCGCATGGGGTGCGTGCCGCGCCGACGCCGACCAGTTACATCGTCTGGATCTTCGTAATGATGGGGGCGGTGGTGCTGGCGATGTTCGGCATCGCCTCACGCGGGGCGATCTTCGCCAGTCTGCGGACGCAATGGCGGCCCGGCGCGCTGGCGGGGGCATTGTCGATCGTCACCTACGGGCTGGCGCTGAGTGCGCTCGCGATCGGCCCGACCGCACCCCTGGCGGCGCTGCGAGAGACCGGCATGGTCACCGCGCTGCTGATCGGGATCTTCGCGCTCAAGGAGCAGGTGACGATGCAGCGCGCGGGGGCGGTGCTGGCGATCCTCGCGGGGGCGGTGCTGATCGTCGGGCGGTGAACGATCGTGTCAGGCGCTCGCCAGCTCCGGCGTGTCCGGCGCGGCCCGCTGAACCGATGGCGGTTCCACCTGCACCTGCCCCAGCCGGCGTATGTCGAGCGCCGTCACCGATAGCAGCGTGACCTCGCCGAAGCGGCGATCGGCGGTTTCGACGATGATGCCGTCGATCGTCTGGCGCAACATCGGCCATGTGACCTCACGCCCCGACACATGCTTGCCGCGCACACAGACCAGCGCGATCCGGCCATCGTCCGCCATCGTCAGCACGGCCCGGCCGTCCGCGCCGATCACCGCATCGATCGCGGGGAAGCCGGGAATCGCGATCGCCGTCGCCTCGATCGCCTCCTCCACCGTCCGCATCATGCGGTCGGTGCGACCGAAACCGAGGAGCGCGCCCAGCCCCATCCCGTCAGCCCCGTTGCGCCACGGCGTCCATCAGCGGGCGCAGCGCGGCCAGATCATAGCCCGCGCCCGCCGCCTTCGCGGTGAGTTCATCGGCATCCGCGCCCAGACCCGCCGCCGACAGCGCCCACAGGTTGCACGACCGCGTCCCCGAACGGCAATAGGCCAGCACCGGGCCGCTCGCCTCCGACAGCGCCGCGATCATCGCCTCGACCTGCGGCCAGGAAAAGCCGGCATGCGTCACCGGGATCGCGGTATAGGACAGTCCCGCCGCCTCCGCCGCGACGCGGATCTCGTCGCCGCTCGGCTGCCCGGCCTCTTCCCCATCGGGGCGATTGTTGACGATCGCGACATAGCCCGCCGCGGCGATCGCGGGGACGTCGTCGGGGCGAATCTGCGGGGCGACCGCTATCCTGTCATCGATAATACGCAGCATCGTCGCCGATTCTATCGACGTCATGCCGTCTCCGCCAGCACCTTCAGAAAGGCGTGGCCATAGGCATCCAGTTTCCGCTGGCCGATGCCGGAGATACGGCCGAGCGCGTGCAACGTCGTGGGGCGCGCCGCCGCCATCTCACGCAGCGCCGAATCGTGGAAGATGACATAGGGTGGCACGCCCTGTTCCTTCGCCAGATCGCGGCGGCAGGCGCGCAGCGCCTCGAACAGCGGATCGTCGACCGGATTGGGGCTCTCGCTCGCGGCACCGCGGCGACGCCGCTCGCGCTTGGGCGGCTCGATCAGCGGCAGGGTCGCCTCGCCCTTCAGCAGCGCCTTCGCCGCCGGGCCGAATTCCAGCCCGCCGTGCGGGTTGGTCCGCAATGCATCGCGCAGCAGCAATGCACGCCCGACCGGCTTCAGCAGCCGCACCTCATCGCCATCGACGATATTCCATACCGACAGCGCCTCGTGCCCGTTCATCAGGCTGCGCTCGGTCGACTGGCCGGTCAGTACCTGTTCGATGTAACCGGCACCGAACATCTGCCCGGTGCGGAACACCGCCGACAGATATTTGCGGGCGGTCTGCGTCGCATCGGTGGCGGCGGGCGGGTTCAGGCAATTGTCGCAGTTTCCGCAGCGATCGGGCGGCTGCTCGCCGAAATGCCGCAACAGGATCGCGCGGCGACAGCCGGCGGTTTCGACGAGTGCCCCCAGCGCCATCAGTCGCTGGCGCTCGCCCTGCTGCCGCGCTGGCTCGACCTCGCCGATCCGCTGGCGCGCGCGGGCGAAATCCTCCGCACCCCAGAACAGATGCGCCACCGCCGGATCGCCATCGCGCCCGGCGCGCCCGGTTTCCTGATAATAAGCCTCGATCGATTTCGGCAGGCCGGCATGCGCGACGAAGCGGACGTCGGGCTTGTCGATGCCCATGCCGAACGCGATCGTCGCGCAGATCACCATATCCTCGGACGCGACGAAATCGCGCTGGTTCTTCGCGCGCACCGCGGGATCGAGTCCGGCGTGATAGGCGCGCACCGGCCGCCCGGTGCGCGCCAGCGCCGCCGCCATCTTCTCGGTGCCCGCGCGCGACGGGACGTAGACGATCCCCGGCCCCGGCGTGCGTGCGATCAAATCCTCGATCTGGCGCGTCGTCTGGTCGCGTGGCTGGATGGTGTAGCGGATATTGGGCCGGTCGAACCCGGCGACGATCATGCCGTCCGCCGGGATACCGAGCTGCTCGAGGATGTCGGCACGCGTGTGCGCGTCGGCGGTAGCGGTCAACGCCAGCCGGGGGACGTCGGGAAACGTATCCAGCAACGGTCGCAACAGGCGATAATCGGGGCGGAAATCATGCCCCCATTCGCTGACGCAATGCGCTTCGTCGATCGCGAACAGCGCCGGGCGGCCGCGTTCGAGCAGGTCCCGGAAATCGGCGGTCGAGGCGCGTTCGGGGGCGATGTAGAGCAGGTCGAGCCCGCCATCGAGATAGCGGCCGCGCGTCGCCGCCTTGTTGTCATCGACGCTGGTCAGCGCCGCGGCGCGCAGGCCGACCGCCTCCGCCGCGCGCAACTGATCGTGCATCAGCGCGATCAGCGGGCTGACGACGATGCAGGTGCCCTCAAGCATCGCGGCGGGCAGCTGGTAGCAGAGCGACTTGCCCGCGCCGGTGGGCATCACCGCCAGCGTGCGCTGCCCCGCCAGCACCCGCGTGACCACCGCCTCCTGCACGCCGCGGAAGGCGGAAAAGCCGAAGATGCGGTGAAGGAATGCGGCCGCGTCGGAGCCGCCATCGGCGATCATGCCCGCCATCTAGGCGGCGGGAACGAATCCGACAACCGCTCGCGGCCGGCGGGGGCGCGGGAACGCGGCGGCGGCGTCGGGCGTAGGGCGGGCATGAATGTGATCACCCGGCCCCATATCGCTTCGCTTGCCTTCGCCGCCTCCTCCCTGCTGGGCGGATGCGAGCGCCGCGACGCGGTCGACCCGACCGCCGCCAACGGCAGTGCCCCGATCGCCACCGCACCAGTGGCGCGCGGGGTCGACGCCCCGGCCGAGCCAGCCGCGGCGAAATGACGATGACGACGGTGCATGACAATGCCGCCGAGCAGGAATTCGAGCTGATCGCCGACGGCCATCGCGCGATCGCGGCATATCAGCTGGAAGGCGATACGATCGTTTTCACCCATACGCTCGTCCCCCGGGAAGTGGAGGGGCGCGGGGTGGGATCGAAGCTGATCCGCGGCGCGCTCGACGCCGCCCGCGATCGCGGGTTGCGCGTCGTGCCGCAATGCACGTTCGTGCGCGCCTATATCGAGCGGCACCCGGAGGTGCAGGATCTGGTGCGCTGACGGCCGTTAACGGGGGCGACCGGGGGCGCCGTTCGCTCCCCGAACGCCAATGATGCCGGACCGGGACGCCACTCGCGCGCCCCGGCCCCAATCATCAATCATTCATTCATCCCGCGATGCGACTGCCGTCGGCGTTCAGCCCCATATCCTTGAGCAGCGGCGCGACATCGGGATCCTTGCCGTAGAAGGCGCGGAACATCGGCGCGTAATCCTCGGTATGGCCCTTCGACAGGATCATGTCGCGGAAACGCTGGCCATTGGCACGGGTCAGCCCGCCATGCTGCTCGAACCAGCTATAGGCGTTCGCGTCGAGCATCTTGGTCCATTGATAGGCATAATAGCCCGCCGAATAGCCATTCCCCCAGATATGCAGGAAATAGGGCGAGCGATAGCGCGGCGGCACGTCAGCAGTGTCGAGCCCCGACGCCGCCAGCGCCTTCGTCTCGAACGCATCGGCATCCTGCCGCGGGGCATCGGCGGGCAGTGCGTGCCAGCTCATGTCGAGCTGCGATGCGGCCAGCGCCTCACCGAACGAATAGCCGGTGTTGAAAGTGGAAGCGCGCTTGATCTTGTCGACCAGCGCCTGGGGGATCGGCTGGCCGGTGCGATAATCGACCGCATAATGCGACAGCACCTTGGGATCGAGCGCCCAATGTTCGTTGAACTGCGACGGGAATTCGACGAAGTCGCGCGCCACCGCCGTCCCCGAGACGCTGGGATAGGTCTGGTTCGCGAACAACCCGTGCAGCGCATGGCCGAATTCGTGGAACATCGTCGTGACGTCGTCGAACGTGATCAGCGCTGGCTGCCCCGCCGCCGGCTTGGTGAAGTTGCCGACATTGTAGATCACCGGCTTGGTGCCAAGCAGCTTGGACTGTTCGACCAGGTTCGACATCCACGCGCCGCCGCTCTTGTTATCGCGCTTCCAATAGTCGAAATACATCAGCCCGAGCGGCTGGCCGTTCTCTTCGAACACTTCGTAGACCATCACGTCCGGCTGCCACACGGGCAGGTCGGTGCGCTTTTTGAACGACAGGCCGTAAAGCTGGTTGGCGGCGTAGAAGACCCCGTCGTTCAACACCTTGTTGATCTCGAAATACGGCTTCAGCTCGTCCTGGTTGAGATCGTATTTCGCCTTGCGCAGTTTCTCCGAATAGAGATCCCAGTCCCACGGCTTCAGCGCGAAATCACCGCCCCCGGCCTTGATCTGCGCTTGCAGCTCGCCCGCCTCGCGGCGTTGTTCGACCGCGATCGGCGCCGACACCTGCTTCAGGAAGGCCAGCGCGGTGGCCGGGGTCTTCGCCATCTGATCCTGCAATTTATAGTCGGCCCAGCTCGCGAAGCCGAGCAGCTTGGCCTTTTTCGCGCGCAGCTCCGCGATCTGTGCGATTGTGGCGCGGGTATCGTCCGGGCCGCCCCGCGACGCGCGCATCGTGCTGGCGGTGAACAGCGCCTCACGCGTGGCGCGATCGGTCAGCGATCCCAGCGCCGGCTGCTGCGTCGTATTCTGCAGCGGCAGCATATATTTGCCCGGCAGGCCACGCTCGTTCGCGGCGGTCGCGGCGGCGGCGATCTCCGCATCGGACAGGCCGGCGAGCTTCGCCTTGTCATCGACGACCAGCGCGTTCGCCTTGGCGGCGGCGAGCAGATGCTGGCGGAAACTCGTTTCCAGCGTCGACAATTGCCCGTTGATCGCACGCAGCGCCTGCTGATCGGTGGCCGACAGCTGCGCGCCCGCGCGAACCATGTTCTGATAAGTGACGGTCAGCACCATCATCCGCTCGGCATCGAGGCCCAGCGTGTCACGGCGATCGTAGAGCGACTTCACCCGTGCGAAGAGTTGCGGATCGAGGTTGATCGCATCGGCATGCGCCGCCATCAGCGGCGCGAGTTCCTCTTCGGTCTTTTGCAGTACCGGGTTGGTGTTGGCGCCGTTCAGCGCATCGAAGGTCATGTTCGCCCGCGCGAGCAGCCGGCCCGATTTTTCCAGCGCCGCGATGGTATTGTCGAACGTCGGCATCGACCGCTGGCGCGTGATCGCGGCGATCTCCTGCCGCTGCTGCGCCATGCCCGCCTTGATCGCCGGCAGATAGTCAGCGTCCTTGATCCGGTCGAAGGCGGGAGCCTGATAGGGCAAGGTGCTCGGCTGAGCGAAGGGGTTGCTCGCGGGCAGTGTCTGGGCCCCGGCGGCGAAGGGAGCGGCGGTGGTGGTCATCAGTGCCACGGCGGTGGCGGCGTACAGCGAACGCATCCAGGTTCCTCGACAGATTGTTTCGTGTGCAACGAATGCACCCCGCGCCACGGTAGGGCAAGAGGGCTGTCATATGGCTGAATGGCCGGTCGGTGACACATCCTTCCCGCCCCGGGGAAAAGCTCTCCGACGCCTTCGCGCAAAGGGGAGCGCCGAACGTCGCTCCGCCTCAGACCAGCTCACCGACGGCGGCCATGAAGCGCGCCAATGTGATCGGTTTGGAGACATAGGCGTTGGCACCCGCGGCGCGGATGCGTTCCTCGTCCTCACGCCCGGCATAAGCGGTCACCGCCATGACCGGAATGGCCGAGAGCGCCGCATCCGCCTTCAGCTCCAGGATCAGCTCATAGCCGGTCACATGCGGCATCTGGATGTCCATGATGATCAGATCGGGCAGAAATTCGCGCGCGCGCGCGACCGCCTCACGGCCGTCGCGCACCGGCTCGACGACGAAGCCATGCGCGCGCAGCAGATCGCTGAACAGCTTCAGATTGAGTTCGTTGTCCTCGACAACGAGCACCCTTTTTGCCACGCGACACGTATCTCCTCTGAGGCGACGATAGAGAATGGGCCGAACCGATACAAATCCTGATACCGGCCCATCGCACGCCGCCACCGTCGCGCTCGACGCGCTGGTCTGGACGCTTGGCGAGCCATCGCGCGCCGAACGGATGATGGCGCTGACAGGGTTAACGCCCGATGACCTGCGCGCGCGGATCGGCGATGCGTCGGTGCTAGCGGCGACGCTCGCCTTCCTGGAGGCGCATGAGCCCGATCTGGTCGCCTGTGCCGCCGCGATCGACAGCACCCCCGCCGCGCTGGTGGCGGCGCGTGCGCGACTGGAGGAGGCGGCATGACGCGCCCGTTGCTGATCTGCGACTGTGACGAGGTGCTGTTGCATATGGTGCGTCACTTCGCGGACTGGCTGGACGAGGCGCACGACGTCGAGTTCACGATCGGCACCTGGGATCTGGCGAACAGCATGAAACGCCGTGGCGACGCGCCGCCGCTCACCCGCGAAGACATGTCGGGTTTCCTCGGCGGCTTCTTTCCGGCGGAGATGCATCGCCAGACACTGGTGCCGCAGGCGCGCGAGGCACTGGCCGCACTGGCCGGGCAGGCGGATATCGTCGTCCTCACCAATCTTGAGGATCAGTGCCGCACGCATCGCATCGAACAGCTCGCCGCCTTCGACATCGCGCATCGGGTCGAATGCAACCAGGGCGGCAAGGGCGCGCCGGTGGCCAGGCTGGTGGCGGAATATGGCGATCCGGTCACCGTCTTCGTCGACGATCTGCCGCATCATCACCAATCGGTCGCGGATCATGCCCCACAGGTATGGCGGCTGCACATGGTATCGGAACCGAAGCTTGCGCCCGGCGTCCCGACCGCGCCCGCCGCGCACGCGCGGATCGATGAATGGCCGGCGGCGCGCGACTGGATCGCGGCGCGCTTCGCCGACGGAAAGGTCGCGGAGGGTTGACCGCGTTCGCGCACCGCCGCAAGCAGCGCGCATGACCGACCGTATCGATCGCGCGCTCCAGGAACTGGGGCTCGAACTGCCGCAGGCCGCCGCGCCCGTTGCCGCCTATGTTCCCGTCGTCGCGGCGGGGGGGCTGCTCCACATCTCCGGCCAATTGCCGTTCCGCGACGGCAAGGTGGTCACCGGGCGGCTGGGCGACGACGTCTCGCTGGAAGAAGGCCAGGACGCGGCGCAGCGCTGCGCGCTGATGCTGGTGGCGCAGATCAAGGCGCATTGCGGCACGCTGGAACGGGTCACCCGCGTCGTGAAGCTGGGCGTGTTCGTCAATTCCGCTGCCGATTTCACCGACCAGCCCAAGGTCGCCAATGGCGCGTCGGAGCTGATGGTGAAGCTATTCGGCGATGCCGGCAAGCACGCCCGCTCCGCCGTCGGCGTGGCGGTGCTGCCGCTGGGCGCGGCGGTGGAGGTCGATGCGATCGTCGAGGTCGCGCCGGCGCTATAGGCTTTCGCGGGGCTGTTTATCACGGGCGGGCGCGGCGCCGTCGCCGCCCCGCCCCTTACCTGCTTGGACGATCGTTCCCGCATCCCTACCTTAGGCGGCGATGACCCCGCTTACCGCGCGAATCGCCGATGGCGTGGCCGCCGTCCCCGCCGACCAGTGGGATGCGTGCGCCGGCACCGCCAATCCCTTCGTCAGCCACGCCTTCCTGTCCGCGCTGGAGCAATCCGGCAGCGTCGGAGGTCGCAGCGGGTGGCAGTCGATCCCGGTGATCGTCGACGGCGCCGACGGCCGCCCCGCCGCGATCGCCCCCGCTTATGCGAAATCGCATAGCCAGGGCGAATATGTTTTCGATCACGCCTGGGCCGATGCGTGGGAGCGGGCCGGCGGCTCTTATTATCCGAAACTGCAGGTCGCGGCGCCCTTCACCCCCGTGCCCGGCCCGCGGCTGTTGCTGCGCGACCCAGCCGCCGCGCCAGCGTTGATCGCCGCGCTGGAGGCGGTGACCGATCAGCACCAGCTGTCCTCCGCGCACGCCACGTTCGTCGCGCCGGATCAGGTCGCCGCGTTCGAGGCGGCGGGCTGGCTGATTCGCGAAGGCACGCAGTTCCACTGGAAGAACGAGGGCTATGCCACGTTCGACGATTTCCTGGGCGCGCTGGCCAGTCGCAAGCGCAAGGCGATTCGCAAGGAGCGCGCCACCGCGGTGGAGGGGCTGACGATCCGCCACCTGACGGGTGACGCGATCGGCGCGCGCGAATGGGATGCTTTCTGGATCTTCTATCAGGATACCGGCAGCCGCAAATGGGGCCGTCCCTATCTGACGCGCGCGTTCTTCCCGATGCTCGGCGCGGCTTTGGGCGACAGGCTGTTGCTGATCCTGGCCGAGCGTGATGGCGAGCCGATCGCGGGGGCGCTCAACCTGATCGGGGAGGACGCGCTATACGGCCGCTATTGGGGCTGTACCGAGGAGGTGCCGTTCCTGCATTTCGAACTATGCTATTATCAGGCGATCGACGCCGCGATCGCGCGCGGGCTGGCGACGGTGGAGGCGGGCGCGCAGGGCGAGCACAAGCTGGCGCGCGGTTACGCCCCGGTGCCGACATGGTCGGCCCATTATATCCCCGACCCCCATTTCCGCCGCGCGGTAGCCGACTTTCTCACCCGCTAGCGCGCTGCGGTGGAGGCCGATCAGGACGTCCTGGTTTCGATGACCCCGTTCAGACGGGGGTAGCGGCGCGGGCAGCCCGCCGGCTCAATGTTCCTGTTCCTCGCGCAGCCGCTCCAGCCGTTCGCGGCGCTCGGCGCGTTCCTCGCGGATCTGCGCCATCGCCCGCTCCAGCCGCGCGCGACGGCGCTGCATCCGCAGGATCAGCCACTTCGGCACGCCAAGCTCCTCGTCGCTGGCCTCGGGCGCGGGCACCGAATGATCGATCCGGAACAGCACGGACGTGCCGCCCGGCGCGCGCCAGATCGGCACCAGCCCGGCGGTGTAGCGCGGGTTGTACGCCGGCGGACGGATCAGCCAGACATAGTCGAAGGCATCGCGCGGGAAGCGCGCCAGCGCGTAATTGACCGGCCGCCACCATTCGCGCGCGCATTTCACCTCGGTCACGATCTGGGTCGGATCGTGCGCATAGCCGCCAGCGGCGGTATAGCGCGCGGTCAACAATTGCGCGCCCGCCATCGACCATTGATCGTCGGTATAGGCCATGCGCCGCTCCAGCGCGATCGCGGGCAGATGCTCCAGCCGCGACATCCGCCAGGCGTTATGACAATTGTGCCCGACGAAGCTGATCAGCCGCGCGCCCACCGGCACATGCGGCAGCGCCGCCAGTTCCTCCTCGTAATCCCGCGCGAACAGCGCATAGCTGATCGTCGTCGCGGTCAGCCGCGCGGCATAGAAGGACAGGCCGAGCGCGGCCAGGATCGCGGCGTGGCGAAAGGTCGTCCCCGGCTTGGGCCGGATCGCGATCACCGCGATCGCGATCAGGAACGGCGCCATCCGCATATCGGCATAGGCGGAGCCGAACACGATCCGCGGCAGCACGATATACACCGCCAGCATCATCAGCGCCGACAGCCCCAGATGCCGCGAATATTCGATCCGCGGATCACGCAGCGCCTTGAACAGCACCAGATAGATCACCGCCATGCTGGCGACGTCGAACCACAGCCAGCGATCGCGCAGCGCCATCAGCACCCAGGCGATCTTGGTCCGCCAATAGAAGAAGTCGGCGGTCTGCCCGGTCACGTCCGCGCCCGATCGCCACGCCACCATCAGCACCATCGGCAGCGCCAGCGGGATGCAGCCGACGCCGGCGCGAACCCAGCTCTGGAACCAATGGCCGCCGCCCGCATCCTTGCGATGGTCGTGCTGGCGGATCATCTCGCTGGAAAAGGCGAGCACGCCCAGCACCCCCCAGCCGAACGTGTGGCACACCCACAACAGGCATGACAGCGGCACGAAGACGACCGCGCGCCAGCGGATCTGCCCCAGCCGCGCCATCCGCAGCCATAGCCCGAACAGGCACAGCGCCAGCCCCATCGACAGCGCGAAATTCACGAACCCGAACTGGAAGGGATAGCCATAGGCGAGCGGCAGCGCGAACAGCGCGGTGGCGGGGATGCGCCCGTGCACCTCGTGCGCGATCCATAGCAGGCCGCCGACGGTGAGCATCGGGATCGACAGCACGATCAGCTTGACCGCCGGCTCCAGCCCGATCAGCGGCGCGAGCGGTTCGATCAGCAGGTCGATGCCGAGATTACCGATCAGCGACCATTCGAATTTGTACCAGTCGTTCAGCCACGGATACACGTCGCGATCGAGCTGAACGCGATAGCGCCCCATATGCCCCGGCAGATCGACGATCGGCGGAATCGCCGGCCATATCAGCGGGATCGCCGCGACGATCACCGCCGCGAGGACGAACCATCGCGTCTGCCACCAGTAAAGCCGATCCCCCTGCATCCCAGCGCCTTACCGGCGCACGGCGGTCTACGGCAAGGGGGCGGCGGTATCCGCCGGGCGGATCACGCGCCACGCCAGGGCATGGCCGGGCAGCGCGACCGGGCGCAGCCATGCGACCGGCTCGCCGCGATCAAGCCGCGCCCACAATCCGTTCGGCGCGACGCGGCGATACAGATGCAGTTCGTTCATCCCCGGGCAGACCGCCAGATAATCGGCGCCGCTCGCCAGCACGATGCCCCGCGCATGCGCGGGCGACGCCATGAACGCGATCATCACCCGTTCCATCGCCAGGGCGCCGCGATGATAGCCACCCGCGATCGCGCGATGCGGGGTCGCCACCAGCAGTGACGGCGTCGCGTCGATCGGCGCGAACACCGTCCCGCGCGGTAGCGCGCGGAGCGCCGCCATCTCCCCGGTATCATGACAGATCGGCCGCGAGCGACCCGCCGGTCGATCGGGCGAATGATCAGCCGAGACCAGCAACATGCCGATCCCGGCGACCTGTCCGGGGGAGGCGAACAGCAACGCCGCCAGGGTCGCGGCGACGCGCGGCACGGTCGCCTCGATGCGGCGCGCGCGAGTCAGCAGCGCGTACAATAGCACCGCCGCGCCGGGCACCGCGACGGCATTGGCGGTCGCGCCGGCGCGGTTGACCATCACCGCCACCGCCAGCGCGGCCGCCTGCACCGCGATCAGTTGCGCCCAGCGTCGGCGCGGCTCACCCTCCGCCGCGCGCCACGCGATGATCGCCCCGCACAGGCCGACGACCGGCAGCCCGATCGTGATCACCGCCCAAGCGGGGCTTTGCAGCCATAGCGGCTGCCCTTCGAGGACGGTGAGATACCAATAGCGATAGACCGGCGCGGGCAGCGTCGCGAACGGCCCCGCGAGGCAGATGGGCGCGATCGAGCGGATCGCGATCAGCGCCGCGCCGCCCCCCGCAGCCAAAGCGATCAGCCGCGCGATCAGCCCGAAGCGGGCCACCACCACCGCCAGCCCCAGACCCGCGACCGCGCAGCCGAGCGCCGCGAGCCACACCGGCGACATCGCGTCGCAGGCGATCAGCGCGAAGCCGGGGCCCCGCGTCGCGCCGTGCAGCAGCACCGCCGCGCCCGGCAACGTCGCGCCGAACGCCAGCACGAACGGGGTCGCCCCCGGGCGTTCCCGGCCGTCCCATGCCCAACCCAGCACCGCGACCGCGGCGATCGCCACCGCGATCGGCAATCCTTCCAGCGACACCGTCAGCAATGACGCCAGCGCCAGTCCGAGCAGTGCGCCGCGGCGGGCATCCTGCCGCCCCAGCAGCGCCATCAGGGCGACAAGTGCGAGGACGATCTGCCAGCCGTGATGATCGATCCGCAACGGCCGCATCTGCGCCAGCACGGGGGCGGACAGCGCCACCAGCACCACCGCCGCCGGCAATGACGCGGGACCGGCCACGCGGCGCGTGATCGCCGCGATCAACCCCATCGCCAGCAGCAGCGTCAGCAATGGCACCACCACCAGCGCAACGCTCTCCGCCGTCGCCGCGCCCAGCAACGGGCGTAACAGCAGGATCGTCGCGGCGATCGGCACGTCCACCAGCCGCGACCAGTGCATCGGAAAGTCGCCGTGGTTCAGCCGGTGCTGCGCGACATCGAACCAGCCCTGCCCCGCCAGCCAGTCGCGCACCTGCAGCAGCCGCATCGCATCGTCGGCGTCGGGAAAGCGCCGCGCGGCGATCGCGCCGGCATTGGTGATCAGCAGCACCAGCGCCGCGAACAGCCAGCCCGCCAGCACCACCGGCCACAGCCGGCCGTCCGTTCCGCCCCAGTTGCGCGCGGACGGCGTCGTCATCGTTCGGAACCCGGCGATCGTGGCGCGTCAGGCCGCCCTGCGCGCCGCCGGGAGGCGCTCGGGAACCTGGCGCAGGCTGCCCAGCGCGGCCTGCTCGCCCTCGTTGCCGCTCTCGTGATATTCGGCGTCCTCGTTCACCGCCCAGATGTCGTACACCCGCGCTCCGGCCTCGATATTACGCACCGTCAGCATCGCGGTCATCATCGCGTGATCCTGATTGTTGTAGCGGTGCATGCCGTTGCGACCGACGCAATGCAGCGTCGGGTAGCGTCCCTCGATTTCACGCCGCAGCATGTCGACATTCTGGGCATAATCCTCGTCATAGACGGGATAGGCCTTTTCCTGCCGCACCACCGCGCCGCCCTCGACCTGCGCCGGGTCGCACAGCCCCAGCGCCGCCATTTCGGTGGTGGCCAGCGCAATCAGCTCCTCGTCGCTCGACGCCCACAGGCCGTCGCCCTCGAAGCAGAAATATTCCAGTCCGACGCAGGCGATCGCGCTGTCGGGCACCATTTCGGGGGACCAGCTGCGGAAATTCTGGATACGGCCCACCTTCACCTTCGGATCGTGAATATAGATCCAATTGTCGGGGAACAGATCGGGCGAACGGATCATCAGCGCGACCGTCAGGAAATCGCGATACTTCAGGTTCGCCGCTTCCGGCAGCGTCGCCGGCAGCGGGTGCAGGCGGCTCGCCAGTTCGCGCATCGGCGCCGACGAAATGACATGCGCCGCGTTGAGCGTGACGGCATCGCCGTCATGCGTGGCCGCGATCGTCCAGCGCTGCGTCGTCTGGTTGAAGCTCAGCTGGCGCAGCGCATGTCCCATCAGCACCTGCCCGCCGCGCTCCACGATCCGGTCGCGCGCTGCATCCCACATCATGCCCGGCCCCAGGCGCGGATAGCGGAAGCTTTCCAGCAGCGTCTTGGTCTGCATGCCATCGTTCGGGCGCTTGTTGAGCCCCAGCGAGCGCTTCAGCCCGTCGATTACCGCGCCCCACAGCGACAGGCCCTTGATGCGCTGCGCCGCCCAGTCCGCGCTCATCTGATCGCACGGCATGCCCCATACCTTCTCGGTATAGGTCTTGAAGAAGATGGCATATAGTTTCCGCCCGAAAGCGTTGACGGTCCAGTCCTCGAAGCTCTTGATGTCGCGCTTGGGCAGCAACTTCGCCTTGGCGAAGCTCGCCATGCACCAGATCGAGCGGAGGATGCCCAGATTGGCCAGCGCCTCGAACGCGCGCAGCGGATAGCTGTAGAATTTGCCTTCGTAATAGATGCGGCTCATCCGCGGGCGCTCGATGAAATCATCCGGCAGCAGCTCGTTCCACAGATCGACCACTTCCTTCGACTTCGAAAAGAAGCGGTGACCGCCGATATCGAAGCGGAACCCCTCATGCTCTACGGTGCGGCTGATGCCGCCGACATAAGTGGCGTCCTTTTCGATGATCGCGACCGAATAGCCCGCCTTGGTCAGCAGATAGCCGGCGGTCAGACCCGCGGGCCCCGCACCGATGATCGCGACGTCCACTGCGGCCATCGATCCCGTATTCCCCATCTGCAACACCCTCCGGCGCGCCACGCGCCCTTCGGCCCCGGAAATGCAGGAGGATGGTTGAAACGGAGTTAACGGCCGGCGTCCGCCCCTCCCGCGGCACCCCGAAAGCGCAACACAGCGCCTCGCTGCCCGGCGGACGGAGTGGAAAGTGGTGCGCGATCCGGTCTATAGCGCGCGGGATGCCACGCTCGCCCCTCCGGTCGTTGGCGGCGGCGGCCGCGCTGCTCGCCCCCGTCGTCATCTGGCCCGCCGCCGTTCGCGCGCAACAGAGCACCAGCTTCGATCTCGCCGGCCCCTCGTTATCGATGACGGTGAAGCGCGGCGAGACGACATTGCCGGTGGCGCAGGTGCCGGGGCTGCGCGCGGGCGACGTGCTGTCGCTGAAGGCCGATCTGCCGGCCGACCAATCGGCGCATTACGTGCTGGTTCTGGCGTTCCTGCGCGGCGCGACCAATCCCCCGCCGAAGGACTGGTTTCACCGCGTCGATGCGTGGGACGCGAAGAAGAACGTCATCACCGCCACCATTCCCGATGGCGCGGAACAGGCGATCGCCTTCCTGGCGCCGGAAACCGGCGGCGATTTCGGCGCCGTGGTGAAGGCGGTACGCGGACGCCCGGGCGTGTTCGTGCGCGCGGCGCAGGACCTGTTCCAGGCTTCGCTCGATCGGACGCGACTGGAAGCGTTCGTCGCCGGGATCGCGCGGGTGGAGGAAGCAGCGCCCGACCGGCTCGGCGCGGTCTCGACCGCGCTGGCGGGATCGCTCGGCATCCGGCTCAACGCCGAATGCCTGGCGCGTGCCCGCGCGTTGCAGGCGGCCTGCCTGACGCAGAACCGCGACGGGCTGGTGCTGCAGACCGGCGGCAGTACCTCGCTGGTCGAGACGATCGGCGGCACGACGACGCAATTCGCCTACAGCCTGGCCGCCACCAAGGAGGCGGGCGCAGGGATCTACAGCCCGTACATCTCACTGGCGCGCGATTTCGCGCGGCTGTTCGGCGTGTTTCGCAGCGCCGACTATCAATATGCCCCCGCGCTGGCGGTGAGCGGCGGCGATACGATCCGGTTGCAGCTCAACACCCCGCCGTCGTTCCAGAATCCCAAGTCGGTGCTGGTCGCGCCGCTGCCGCCGATCAATGCCGGCGCCCCCCCGGTGCTACGCTCCGCGCTGAAGCAACCCGCCTGCCTCAGCCAGCCCGGCCTCGTCCTGCCGCTTGACGACGCGCCGCTGGTGTTCGCCACCGGCTATGCGCGCGGCCTGTCGTTGCGCGTCACGCTGGCGGACGGCCGGGTCGTCGACCTGCCCGTCCGCGCCGACGCGGAGCGTGGCGGGCTGTCGGTGGCGGTCGATGCCGCGACCCTCGGCCAGAGCGCGGTGAACGATGCGGTGCTGATCGGGCGGTGGGGCTTCAACGAATTCACCGGCCCCCGCTTCGCGGTGCAGAACGGCGCCCCCGCGAGCTGGGCACCCAAGCCGGACAATGCGGTGGTGGTCGGCCGAGACACGCCGTTGACGCTGCAGGGCGGCGCCGCCGCCTGCGTCGAACAGGTCAGCCTGCGCGATCGCGGTGGCGCGGCCCGGCCAGTCGAATGGAAGGCCGATGGCCCTGACGCCATCACCGCGACGCTGCCGCTGGCACGGACGCGCCCCGGCGAGCTATCGCTGTTGATCGCGCATTACGGCAACACCACCCCCGCGCAACTGACGCTGAAGGGGCAGAGCGAGGCGAGCCGGCTGGAGGGCTTCACGCTCTATACCGGGGACAAGGAGGGACGGCTGGTCGGCGCCCGCCTCGACCAGGTCGAGCGGCTCGACGTGGCCGGCCTGACCTTCATGCCTGGCGCGCTGTCGCGTGATCCCGGCGGTGGCGACCGACTGGTGCTGACGACCGAGGGCGCGACCGAGACCGTCGCGCTGGGCACCAGCGACGCGAAGGTGCAGCTACACGACGGACGCACGGTGACGGTGCGCGCGACGATCACGCCGCCGCGCCCGCGCGTCGAGTTGATCAGCCGCCACGTCGACAGTGTCGCGGCGGAGGGGCGCCTGCCGCTTGCGCTGCCCGACAATGCGCTGGCCCCTGACACCAGGCTGACCTTCTCGGTGCGCGCGGTGAACACGCGGCTGAGCAACGCAGATGCGATCGAGGTGGCAACCGCCGACGATGCCGCCAGCACCAAATTGTCGGTCGCCGCGGGCACGCTGCAATTGCTCGGCGGCGACATCGCGATCGGATCGCTGACCCCACGCACCGCGCTCGGCGCGGCGGCGGTGGGTGCGATCAAGATGCGCCTGCTGCAGGGGGACCTGACCGGCGAATGGCAGCCGCTGGCGCGCGTCGTGCGGCTACCGTCGCTCTCGGGGATCGCCTGCACCGCCACCGGATGCACGTTGAGCGGCGAGGATCTTTATCTGATCGCGGCGGTGGCGGCGGACGAAACCTTCGCCAAGCCGGAGGCGGTGCCGACCGGCTTCGTCGGCGCCACCCTGCCGGTGCCGCGCCCGGTGAACGGCGCGCTGTACCTGAAGCTGTTCGACGCGCCGGACGACGTGGTGAAGGTGATGGCCGCGACGAAGAAGGTGAAATAAGCGATCGGCGGCGCCCCCGGCCGGCGTGGCCCCCGCCTGGGCGGGGGCCAGCGACAGGCGCTCCGACCGATCTCTTAACGGTCGCGCCGCCCCAGCAGCCGCAGCCGCAGCGCGTTGAGCTTGATGAAGCCCGCCGCGTCGCGCTGATCATAGGCGCCCTGATCGTCCTCGAAGGTCACCACCTTCTCGCTGTACAGCGAATGGGGCGACTTGCGGCCGGTGACGATGACATTGCCCTTGTACAGCTTCAGCCGGACGGTGCCGGTCACCTTCTCCTGGCTATGGTCGACCGCCGCCTGCAGCATCTCGCGCTCGGGGGAGAACCAGAAGCCGTTGTAGACCAGCTCGGCATAGCGCGGCGCCAGTTCGTCCTTCAGATGCGCCGCGCCGCGATCGAGGGTGATCTGTTCGATCCCGCGATGCGCCAGCGCGTAGATGGTGCCACCGGGGGTTTCATACATGCCACGGCTCTTCATGCCGACGAAGCGGTTCTCGACCAGGTCCAGCCGGCCGATGCCGTGCTTCCGGCCCAGATCGTTGAGCTTCGCCAGCAACGTCGCGGGGGAGCAGGCCTCGCCGTTCAGCGCGACGCCGTCACCACGCTCGAAATCGATCGTGATCGTCTCGGGGCTGTCGGGCGCGTCTTCCGGATTGACGGTGCGCGAATAGACGTAATCGGGCACCTCGTCCCACGGATCCTCCAGCACCTTGCCCTCGGACGAGGTGTGCAGCAGGTTGGCGTCGGTGGAGAAGGGCGCTTCGCCGCGCTTGTCCTTGCTGACCGGAATCTGGTGCGATTCGGCGAATTCGATCAGCCGGCTGCGGCTGGTGAGATCCCATTCGCGCCACGGCGCGATCACCTTGATGTCCGGATTGAGCGCGTAATAGCCCAGTTCGAACCGCACCTGATCGTTGCCCTTGCCGGTCGCGCCGTGCGACACCGCATCGGCACCGACCAGCTTGGCGATCTCGATCTGGCGCTTGGCGATCAGCGGCCGCGCGATCGAGGTGCCGAGCAGATACAGCCCCTCATACAACGCGTTGGCGCGCATCATCGGGAACACATAATCCCGAACGAACTCCTCGCGAAGATCGTCGATGAAGATATGCTCGGGCTTGATCCCCATCAGCTCCGCCTTGGCGCGGGCCGGTTCCAGCTCCTCGCCCTGCCCCAGATCGGCGGTGAAGGTGACGACCTCGCAGCCATATTCGGTCTGCAGCCACTTCAGGATCACGCTGGTGTCGAGTCCTCCCGAATACGCAAGAACGACGCGCTTGATCTGATCGGTCATGAGGCAGGTTCCTTTCGCGCGGGCCGCTATGCCATCGCGGGCGCATTCGCAACCGTCTTGGTCCGCCAGCGCCCCTTGCCCAAGCCCCGGCGCGGGCGCAAAGCAGCCGTAACAATATTACATGGGGAGTGCCTCACCTTGAGAAACCTGACCGCCGTCTCGCTCGCCACGCTGCTCGCCGCCGGCCCCGCACTGGCGGACGAGGGCATGTGGACCTTCGACGCTTTCCCTGCCGCGCGTATGCAGGCCGCCTATGGCTGGGCACCCGACCAGGCATGGCTGAACCGCGTCCAGGCGGCGGCGGTACGGCTGACCGGCGGCTGCTCCGCCTCATTCGTCAGCGGCGAAGGGCTGATCCTGACCAATCATCACTGCGTCGCGCAATGCGCGCAGGACCTGTCCTCGAACGACAAGAATTACCTCAACGACGGCTTCATCGCAGAGGATCGCACACGTGAGCGCACCTGCCCCGGCCAGCAGGCGGAGGTCGTCACCAGCATCACCGATGTCACCCCCCGGGTGACGCAGGCGATCGGCTCGCGCAGCGGCGAGGCGCTGACCAAGGCGCGCGACGCGGCGATCGCGACGATCGAGGCGGAAGGCTGCACCGACCAGGCGACGACGCGCTGTCAGGTCGTCACGCTGTACGGCGGCGGCCAGTACAAGCTTTACCGGTATCGCAAATATTCCGACGTGCGGCTGGTCTGGGCGCCGGAGTTCGCCGCCGCCTTCTTTGGCGGCGATCCGGACAATTTCAATTTTCCGCGCTTCAACCTCGATGCCTCGTTCCTGCGCGCTTATGAGAATGGCAAGCCCGCCGCGACGCCGCAGCATCTGCGGTGGAACCCGCGCGCGCCGGTGGAGGGCGAGGCGACCTTCGTCGTCGGGAACCCGGGGCGGACGCAGCGGCTGCTGACGCAGGACCAGCTGGCCGTACAGCGCGAACTGATCCTGCCGCTGACGGTCACGCTGCTGTCCGAATATCGCGGTCGCCTGATCGCGGCGAGCGAGCAAAGCGCGGACCGGCGGCGCGAGGCGGCGGATACGCTGTTCGGGATCGAGAACAGTTACAAGGTCTATTGGGGCCAGGCCCGCGCGCTCGACGATAGCCGCTTCGCCGCGCAGCTGGCACAGAACGAAACCGCGCTGAAGGCAAAGGCCGGCGGGCGCGTCGGCGATCCCTGGGGCGATGTCGCGCGCGCCGATACCGATTATCGCGACCTGTTCCTTGATTATTATTTCCTGGAGCAGCGCGCCGGCTGGCAATCGCAGCTCTATTCCTATGCGAGGCGATTGGTGCGCGCCGCCATGGAACGCGAGAAGCCGAATGCCGATCGCCTGTCCGGCTATACCGACTCGGCCCTGCCATTGCTCGAGAAGCAGCTCACCGACCCCGTACCGACCTATCCGTGGCTGGAACGGATGACGCTGTCTTTCTGGCTGTCGAAGACGCGCGAGTATCTGACCGCTGACAATGCGCAGGTGAAGGCTCTGCTGGGCCGCGAATCGCCCGAGACGCTGTCGGCGCGGTTGATCGACGGTACTACCCTTGCCGATCCGGCGGTGCGGCGGCGACTGTTCACCGGCGGCATGGCGGCCATCCGCGCCTCGAAGGATCCGCTGATCCAGTTCGTGCTGCGCAACGAGGCCGCCGCGCGCGCGCTGCGCACCAGCTACGCCGAAAAGGTCGACGCCCCGATCACCGCGGCACAGGCGAAACTGGCGCAGGCGCGCTTCGCCGCCTACGGGGCGGGCAATTATCCGGACGCCACCTTCACGCTGCGGATCAGCTACGGCAAGGTCGCGGGCTGGACCGAGCGTGGCGCGCCGGTGCCGTACCGCACCACCGTGGCGGGCCTGTATGACCGCGCCACCGGGGAGGAGCCGTTCGTCCTCGCCAAGGCCTATGCAGCGAAGAAGGATCAGCTCGATCTGACGACGACGTTCGATTTCGTGACCACCAACGACATCATCGGCGGCAATTCGGGCTCGCCGGTGATCGCCCGGGACGGATCGGTGATCGGCGCGGCCTTCGACGGCAATATCCACTCGCTGGGCGGCAATTTCGGGTACGATCCAGCGCTGAACCGTACCGTCGTCGTTTCCACGGCGGCGGTGCAGCAGGCGCTGACCACGGTCTATCCCGCGCCGGGGCTGGTGCGCGAATTGGCGGCGCGCTGAGCGGCGTTCGTTCAGCGGGGGTACAATCGCGTGCGGCGATGGGGGGCGGATGAACAGATGCTCGTCCCCCGCCCTCGCCGCCGCGCTGGTGGCATTCCTCTCGCTGCCCGCGCTCACCTCGGTGGTGGCGGCACAGGAAACCCGTCAATCCGCGACCGCGAAGCTCGACAGCGAATTCGCCGCGTCGGACCTCGACAAGGACGGCTATCTGTCGCCGGCGGAAATCGAGGCCCGCATGGCCAAGATGAAGCTGGGCGGCGGGCGCACGCTCGACGCCACCCATGCCAAGCGGGTCGCCGCGCTGTTCCTCGCCCGCGCGGACACCGACAAGGATGGCCGCGTTAGCAAGGCCGAATCGACCGCGATGATGGGCGCGGTGTTCAATGCCTATGACCTGAACCGCGACGGCAAGGTCGATGCCGGCGAAATGGCGAAGGCCCGCGCCGCGGGCGAGGCGGCGACGGGGAAGAAGTGAGGATGCGGCGGGCGATCAATCCCGCAGCCGCCGCTCCTCCTCCAGCATATAGTCGCGCGTCAACGGCAGCGCGAGGCGATCGCGGCTGAACTGGATCTGGAAATTGACCAGCGGCCCGTTGGTGAAGCTGACGATCGCTCCCGCCAGGTAGAAGGTCCACATGCGGAAGAACTGTTCGTCGTACAGCGCGACGATCGCGTCCTTTTGATCGACGGCGCGCCTGTACCAATCACGCAGCGTGATCGCATAATGCATCCGCAGCACCTCCACGTCGGTAACGAACCAGCGGATGAAATCGTTCGCCGCCAGGATCTCCGACAGCGACGGGATATAACCGCCCGGAAAGATGTATTTGTCGGTGAACCGGTCGGTGAAGCCCGGCCCGTCCGCGCGCCCGATCGTATGCAGCAGCATCACCCCCTGCGGCGTCAGCAGGTCGCGACACGTCGACAGATAGGTGCGGAAATTGCGCGCACCGACATGCTCGAACATCCCGACCGAGACGATACGGTCAAACGTGCCGGTCAGATGGCGATAGTCGATCAGTTGAAAGCGCACCTTGTCCGCGACGCCGGCTTCCTCTGCCCGGCGCTGCGCCACCTTGAGCTGCTCCTCCGACAGGGTGATGCCCAGCACCTCGGCGCCCGTCGTCCGATGGATGTACAGCGCCATGCCGCCCCAGCCGCAGCCGATATCGAGCACCCGCATCCCCGGCTCGATCGCCAGCTTCGCGACGATATGCGCCTTCTTGTCGGCCTGAGCCCGTTCCAGCGACTGGGCGAGATCGGTGTAATACGCGCAGCTATATTGTTTGTCGGCGTCGAGAAACAGGTCGTACAGGCGATCCGACAGATCGTAATGGTGCGCGACGTTCCGCTTCGACGCGCCCGCCTGATTGCGGGTCAGCGCGTGGCGGATCTTCCCGCCGATCGTCCGCCAGCGATTCGCCGCCAGCCGGTTGACGCCGTTTTCCCAGCGCGAGTTGCCGGTCGCCAGCATCAGCAGATCGAGGATATCGCCCTGCTCGATGGTCAGCCGGCCATCCATGAACGCCTCCGCCACGCCGAGCGCCGGATCGGCGACGATCGCGCGATAGACGCCACGATCGTGGATCGTGAACGATACCGGCGCGAGATCGGGATCGGGCGTGCCGAAGGTCGACGTGCTTCCATCGGGCTTGGTCAAGGTGAGCTGCCCGCGTTTGATCGCGCGGTGGAGGAAGTGATCGATCAGTGCCATGCGCCGCGTGCTAATACCTGATCGGCGGATATCGCAACCGTTGCATGACGCAGACTGAGGACGTAGGCGATCGAGCCCATGCGCTACGTCAGCACTCGCGGCAACGCCCCCTCGCTCGATTTCGCCGGCGTCACGCTGGCGGGCCTCGCCGCCGATGGCGGCCTCTACATTCCAGAGCACTGGCCGCGGATGACCGAGGAGGAGATCGGCGCGCTGGCCGGGCTGTCCTATGTCGATACCGCGGTGGCGGTAATGGCGCCGTTCGTGGCCGGCTCGCTGACCCGCGACGAACTGACGTCGCTGTGCGAAGCGGCCTATGCCCGCTTTCACCACGCGGCGGTGACCCCGCTGGTGCAGGTGGATCACGATCAATGGCTGCTGGAACTGTTCCATGGGCCGACGCTGGCGTTCAAGGATGTCGCGCTGCAACTGCTGGGGCAGCTGTTCGAACGCTTCCTGACCGGGGCGGACGCGCATGTCACGATCATCGGCGCGACCAGCGGCGACACCGGCTCCGCCGCGATCGATGCCGTCGCCGGACGGCAGGGCGTGGACATCTTCATGCTCCACCCCGAAGGCCGCGTCAGCGACGTGCAGCGCCGGCAGATGACCACGGTGGGCGCCCCCAACGTCCACAATATCGCGATCCGCGGCGATTTCGATACCGCGCAAGCGCTGGTGAAGGCGATGTTCAACGATGCCGCCTTCGCCGGGCGGTTCCGTTTGTCGGCGGTCAACTCGATCAACTGGGCGCGCCTGATGGCGCAGGTGGTTTACTATTTCTACGCCGCCGTGCGGCTCGGTGCGCCGCACCGGAAAGTGGCGTTCAGCGTGCCGACCGGGAATTTCGGTGACGTCTTCGCCGGCTATGTCGCCGCGAAAATGGGTCTGCCGGTGGCGAAGCTGGTGGTGGCGACCAACGTCAACGACATCCTGGCGCGCGCACTGTCGACAGGCGACTATTCCAGCCGTCAGGTGGTCGCGACCCCGACGCCGTCGATGGATATCCAGGTGTCGAGCAATTTCGAGCGGCTGTTGTTCGATCTGGGCGGGCGCGACGGGGGCGCGCTGGCGGCGCAGATGCGCGGTTTCGAATCGACCCGGGCGATGCAGCTCACCAACGCGCAGCGCGACGGTGCCGCGCCGCTGTTCGTGGGTGAGCGTGTCGATACCGACGACATGGCCCTGGCGATGCGCGCCGCCTCCGATCGATCGGCGCAGGTGATCGATCCGCACACCGCGATCGCTTACGCCGCCGCACGGCGGCAGGCGCAGCCGGGCGTGCCGATGGTGACGCTGGCGACCGCGCATCCCGCCAAATTCCGCGACGCGGTGGAGCGCGCCACCGGGGTGCGCCCCGCGCTGCCGGCGCGCGTCGGCGACCTGTTCCAGCGCGAGGAGCGTTTCGACGTGCTCGACGCCAGCTATGACGCGATATCCTCCTATATCGCGGCGCGCGCGGTGCCGCGCGGCTGATGCGCCTCGTCACGCTTACCGGCGAGCCCTGGGCGGATTACGGCCTGATCGATTCGGGCAACGGCCGGAAGCTGGAACGATACGGCCGGTTCCGCTTCATTCGTCCCGAGGCGCAGGCGCTGTGGGCGCCAGCGCATGACGACTGGCTCGCCGACGGCGAGTTCGTGCCCGGCAGTGACGAGGATGGCGGGGGACAATGGCATTTCCGCCAGCCGGTCCCGCGCGACGGCTGGCCACTGCGCTGGGGCGACGGTGAGGACGCGGTGCGCTTCACCGCGCAGACCACGCCCTTCCGCCACCTCGGCTTCTTTCCCGACATGGCGCCAGTATGGTCGTGGATGCGCGAACGGCTGGCGGGATGCACCGCGCCGGAGTGCCTCAATCTGTTCGGTTATACCGGCGTCGGCACGCTGGCGCTGTCGGCGATCGGCGCGCGCATGGTGCATGTCGACGCTTCGAAAAAGTCGGTCGAGGCGGCGCGCGGCAATGCGGCCTTGTCGGGGCTGGCGGATGCGCCGGTACGCTGGATCGTCGACGACGCGGGCAAGTTCGTCGCACGCGAGGTGCGCCGCGCGCGGCGGTACGACGGCATTTTGCTCGACCCGCCGAAATACGGCCGCGGCCCGGATGGCGAGATCTGGCGCCTGGAGGAGGATCTGCCCGCGCTGATCGCCGATTGCCGCCGGCTGCTCGATGCCGAATCGCGCTATCTGTTCCTGACCGTCTATGCCGTGCGCCTGTCCGCGCTGGCGATCGGCGAGATGCTGCGCCAAGCGTTCGCGGACCTGCCTGGAACGGTCGAGGCGGGTGAACTAGCGGTGCGCGAGGAAGCGCGCGGGCTGACCCTGCCGACCGCGATCTGGGCGCGCTGGAGCCGTTAGCGGCAGCGCCGCCGGCCAGCGCCCTTATTCCACCCCCAGCCTGATCGCCGCCCCGGCCACCACCGGCGCCCCGACCGTCAGCAACAGGCTGAGCGCCGCCAGCAGCTTCAGCCCCGCGACGCCGCCGTCGATCGCGCCTGCGCCGAAGATCAGCAGCGGCACCGCCAGCGGCAGCATCACCAGCCCGGCGATCGCCCCCGCCCCGCGCAGCCCGGCCACCAGCGCCCCGGTCGCCACCGCCAGCGCCGCCAGCCCGGGCGTGCCGACCGCCAGCCCCGCCTCTACCAGCAACAGCCGCTCCACCGGGAGATCGAGCAACCCCGCCGCCACCACCGCCGCCAGCATCAGCGGTGGCGCGAAGGCGAGCCAGTGCGCGACCATCTTCGCCACCGCGATCGTCACCGGCCCGATGCCCCGCACGATCATCTGGTCGATCGCGCCACTATCGAGATCGGGCTGCACCAGCCGCTCGACCGGCAGCAATGCCGCCAGCAGGGCCGCGGCCCAGATCACGCCGCCGCCGACACGCGCCAGCAGCCGGGCATCGGGGCCGATCGCGAACGGGAACAGCGTCGTCACCAGCAGAAAGAATGCCATTACCAGCGTCGCGCCGCCGCCGGCATAGCCGCGTCGCACGTCGCGCCGGATCAGCGCGATCACAGCGCGACCTCGATTGCGCCGGGCAGGTCGATCGACTGGTGAGTGGCGACGACGACGATCCCGCCCTCCGCACGGTGCCGCGCGATCGCCGTGTCGAGCCGCAGCATCGCCGCCCGATCGAGCCCATTGCCGGGTTCGTCGAGCAACCACAGCGTCGCCCCCGATGCGATCACCCGTGCCAGCGCGGCGCGGCGGCGTTGCCCGGTCGACAGCAGACGCACCGGCACGTCCGCCAGCTCTGCCAGCGCGACCGCCGCCAGCGCCGCCGCGACCCGCGCCGACACATCCTCCGCCGCATCGAGCCGCGCCCAGAAAGCGAGCGCCCGCGCCAGCGGCCGCTCCCCGTCCAGCGCCGCCGCCTCCGCGAGCAGCGCGACGCGCGCGGGGCGCGTGACGGCCGCATCGGCGCGCGGCAGCCCCGCCAGCACGCGCAACAGGCTCGACTTGCCGACACCGTTGGGCCCGGTCACACGCGCCGCCCCGCCCGGCGGCAGCGCGAGGCACAGCCCGTCGCACAGCACGCGACCGCCGCGTGCCAGTCTCAGGTCACGCACCTCCAGCCCCGGGACACTCAATCCGCCACCGCGTCTTCCAGCGCGTGCATGTCATCGTCGGACAGGCCGAAATGATGCCCGATCTCATGGATCGTGACATGCGCGACCAGATCGTCGAGCCGCACCCCCGTCTCGCACCATTCGGCGAGGATCGCCTGGCGATAGAGGTGGATGCGATCGGGCATTGCGCCGCTGTCGAACGCCGATTTTTCTCCCAGCGGCTGGCCGTGATAGAGCCCGGTCAGGTCGAGGGGATGATCCAGCCCCAGCGCCGCGAGCGTTTCGCCATCGGCCTCTTCCTCGACCAGCAGCACGATATCGCCCAGGTGCGCGCGAAACGCCGACGGCAGGCGGGCGATCGTCGCCCGCGCCTGCGCCTCGATCATCGCCGCCGATGGCGCCGGTCCCATCGACGGTCGTTCCACGCTTGCCTCTTGCCCGGTCATCCTCCCCGCCATACCCCTTGCGGCTCATCCGCGACAAGCAGAGGCGCGCAATCATGGCCGAGACGATCGAACAACTGAGCGAGGCGGAACGCGCGGACGCGCTCGACGCGCTGCCGGAGTGGGATTTTGACGAGGCGCGCGACGCAATCACGCGGTCGATCGTCTTCACCGACTTCGCCGAGGCATTCGGCTTCATGACGCAGGTGGCGCTGCTGGCGGAGCGCGCCGATCATCATCCGGAGTGGAGCAACGTCTGGAACCGCGTCGACATCCTGCTGACGACGCACGATGCCGGTGGCCTGTCGGAGCGCGACATCGAGCTGGCCACCGCGATCGACGCGATCCTGGGAGGATAGCGCCCGGAGCGCGATCAACCCAGGGCGCGTGATCGCATCATCTTGCGCAGCCGCCCCGGCATCCAGCGCGCCGCGAAGGTCAGGCGGCGAGCGGTCTTGCCGACCGGGCTGTGCAGGCGATCGCCGTGCACCGCGTCCCAGGCGGCCTGCGCGACCACCTCGACCGGAGTGAACTCCAGCCCCGCGTCCACCACCGCGTCGCGCGCGGTACGGTTGCTGCCGGCAACGCCGATCGACAGCAGATTGGTATCGATGAAGGCGGGTTGCAGGTCGCGGACCTTGATCCCGTCGCGCGCCCATTCGGCGTCCAGCGCCTCGGTCAACCCTCGCACCGCGAACTTGGTCGCCGAATAGGCCGCCAGGCCCGCGCTGCCATAAATGGCGGAAGCGGAGGCGGTGTTGAGCAGGCACGATCCGGGCGTCGCCTTCAGATACGGATAGGCGAGCCGCGCGCCATAGGCCACGCCGCGGAAGTTGACGTCGATCACCCGGTCGAGCACCTCCACGCCGATGTCGGCGAACGGCCCGCCCGCCGCGATCCCGGCATTGTTGAACAGCACGTCGAGCCGTCCGCCGGTGGTGGCGGTAAACTCCGCGAGCACATGCTCCCATTCCGAAGCGTCGCGCACATCCATGACGTGCGTACTGGTCTTCTCGTGCGGCAGCATCGCGGCGGTGGTCGCCAGCGCCTGCTGATCGATATCCGCCAGCCCGACGCGCCAGCCATGCGCCGCGAACAGCCGCGCCACCGCCTGGCCGATGCCCGATCCCCCACCCGTGACCAGTATCGCCTTCATGCTTCGTTCCTCGCCGCTCGCATCACCGCTTGTCTCACCCCGTTCCTTCCCGCATCGTTCGATCCGATGCCAGCACAATCGCCCGACCAGCCTTCGGGCCCGACCGTCACCTTCGACGACGTGACCAAGGCGTATCGCGACGGCACCGTCGCGATCGACGGTATTTCCGTCGAGGTCGCCAGCGGCAGCTTCGTCGCGCTGGTCGGCGCCTCCGGGTCGGGAAAATCGACCCTGCTGAAAACGGTCAACCGCCTGATCGCCCCCGATCGCGGGCGCGTGCTGCTCGACGGGGAAGATGTGGCGACGGGCGCACCGCACCTGCTGCGCCGGCACATCGGCTATGTCTTTCAGAACATTGGCCTGTTTCCGCATCTGACGGTGGCGGACAATGTCGCGCTGCCGCTGCGCATCGCCGGCCGACGCGATGAGGGTCAGGTCGCGCGCATGCTCGACTGGGTCGAACTGCCCCGCGCGTTGATGACCCGCATGCCCGCCGAACTGTCCGGCGGGCAGCGCCAGCGCGTCGGCGTCGCGCGCGCGCTGGTCACCGAACCGCGCCTGATGCTGATGGACGAGCCGTTCGGCGCGCTTGATCCGGTGACGCGACAATCGCTGGCGGCGGCGGTGGCGCGGCTCCATCGTGAGCTGTCGCTGACGACGATCATGGTGACGCACGACATGGCGGAGGCGTTGCTCCATGCCGATCGCATCCTCGTGCTGCAGGCGGGCGCGATCGTCGGCGACGCGACGCCCGGGGAGATGCTGGCGGGCCGGGGCGGCGCGGCGGGGGAGGCGCTGGTGGCGGTGCCGCGCGAACAGGCCGCGCGGCTGGCGGCGCTGACGCGATGAGCGACGCCTGGGCCCGCGTTCCCGCGCTCGCGGCGCAGCATCTCTTCCTCGCGCTGGCCGCGCTGGCGCTCGCCTTGGCGATCGCGGTGCCGCTGGGAATCCGTTCGGCGCGATCGCCACGGCTCGCCTCGATCGCGCTGGGCGGCGCCAGCCTCGTCCAGACGATCCCCAGCCTGGCGCTGCTGGCGCTATTCTATCCGATGCTGCTGTGGCTGTCGGGGCGGGTTGGCGGCGGTATTCCGGCGCTCGGCTTCCTGCCGGCGCTGCTCGCGCTGACGCTGTATGCGTTGCTGCCGATCGTGCGCAACACCGTGACCGGACTGACCGGGCTCGATCCCGCGATCCGCGAGGCGGCCGACGGGATTGGCATGACGCGGCGGCAGAAATTGTGGCTGGTCGAGGTGCCGTTGGTGCTGCCGATCGTCATGGCGGGCATCCGTACCGCGGCGGTATGGACGATCGGCGCGGCGACGCTGTCGACCACCGTCGGGCAGCCGAGTCTGGGCGACCTGATCTTCGCGGGCCTGCAGACGCAGGCGTGGACGCTGGTGATCACCGGCTGCGTCGCCGCCGCCGCGCTGGCGCTGGCGGTCGACGCGCTGCTGGGGCTGGCGGAGCGTGCGGCGGGGGAGCGGCGCTGGCGCCGCGTCGGGGCGATCGGTGCGCTGCTGCTGGCGGCGATGATCGTCGCGAGCGCGCCCTTCTGGCCCAGCCGCGACGGCCGCGATCGCAACGTGGTGGTCGGCGCCAAGAACTTCTCCGAACAATATATCCTGGCGCGGCTGATCGGCGAGCGGCTGTCGCGCGCTGGCTATCGCGTCACCTATCGCGACGGTCTGGGGTCGGCGGTGGCGTTCGGCGCGGTCGCCACGGGCGAGGTCGACGTCTATGTCGACTATGCCGGCACGATCTGGGCCGGCGCGATGCAGCGGCATGACGTCGTGCCGCGCGACCAGCAAGTGCGCGCGATCGCCGATTGGGCCAAAAAGTCGCGCGGCGTCACTTTGCTCGGCACGCTCGGGTTCGAGAATGCTTATGCCTTCGCGATGCGCGATTCCTTCGCGCGGGCACGTGGCATCGCCTCGATCGCCGACCTCGCGGCGCAGGCGGGCAGGTTGCGGCTGGGCTCGGACCTGGAGTTTCTCGACCGACCGGAGTGGCGCGCGATCCGTGATGCCTATCGGCTGCGGTTCGGCGCGGCGACACCCTATAGCCCGACCTTCATGTACCGCGCGCTGGAAAGCGGGCGGGCGGACGTGATCAGCGCCTTCTCTTCCGACGGCCGGATCGCGGCGGACCGATTGGTGGTGCTGAGCGATCCGCGCCAGGCGATCCCCGGTTATGACGCGATCCTGCTGATCGGGCCGAAGCGCGGCGACGACCGCGCGTTTATCGATGCCTTGCGCCCGCTGCTGGGCCGCATCCCGGTCGCGGCGATGCGCGAGGCGAACTATCGCGTCGACCGTGACGCGGACAAGCAGACGCCCGAGGCGGCCGCGCGCTGGCTGGCGGCACGGATCGGCCTGTAGCCGTCCGCGTCCCCCGATCAGAAGAACAGCTTCCTGAACGAGACGCGCACCGTGCGACCGATGGCATCGAGATAGGCGGGCTGGAAGCCGATCGGCACCGCCCCGGTGCCATCGGTAACGCGCTGCCGGGTGTTGAACAGATTGTCGAACTGCACCGTCACGCGCGCGCCGCGCAGCCACGGATGCGCGCGCACCCAGTCGATCCGTCCTCCCAGATCGGCGAAGAACCGCAGGTTCGCGGTGGCCAGGCTGCCGAAATTCAGCGTCGTCGGCGCGTCGGCGGTGCCGCCATTGACGCGGGTTGCGCTCTGGAAGTTGACGGACAACCGCGCGCCGAGGCCGTTGTTGGTATAACCCGCCTGTCCCTCCAGCTCATGTCGCGGCTGGCCGCCGCTGCCGCCGATCGCGTCGCCGCGCAGCAGATCGAGCACCGGGCCGCCCTGCGCCACCGTCACGCGCTCGGTGAGATGCCAGGTGTGATAGAGCGCGAACTGCAGCCGGCCGCCCGCCTGTCCGCGCGCCCCACCGCCGCCGCCTCGACCAAAGCCGCCGCCGCGCCCCCCGCCGCCGTTCGCCGCCCCGCCCGGGCCACCATTGCCGCCGCCCGCGCCTTCACGCCGCCCTTCCCCGCCGGGGCGCCACAGCCCTTCGAAGGGATTGGGGCCGGTGCCGGCGCGAAACGCCTCCAGTTCCTTTTGCAACCGCGATTTGAGCGGCACGGACAGGTTCACGCCGTATCGCAATTGTGACGATTCAGACCGCGCGAAATTGACCGGGCGCGAATCGAGGCTCAGCAGGTTGCCCTCCGCATCCCGCTGGAACCTGTCCGGAAATGCCTGCGCGATCGCCGCCGTCGCCGCGGGAAACGCGGCGATCGGATCATCGGTGTTCTGACGCGTATAGTCCGCGCGGAACGTCATGTTGCGCGTCGACCAGGGTTTGAGGTCCAGCCCGATCTTCAGCGTATGGCGATCGTCGGCGATCAGCGCGCGATTGCCCCCGCTGACCGTCGTGATCGTCGCGGTGGTGCCGCGAACGTAATCGAACACGCGCACCCCCGGCGTGGACACCAGCGGGTTGCCCAGTTGCTGCGCGCTGGGCGCCTCATCCTGATCGGTCTTCGACACCAGCAGGCGGACGCCGTCGATCGGCGCCCAGTTGACACCATAGCCGATCGTCCACAGCGTGCCGAAATCGGAAAGATGATCCGCCGCGACATTGCCGTTGAGCGAGAGATCGCCCAGCACCGCGAGCACATTGTCGCCACGGCTGGCGATCGGCAGGTCGAGGTTGATCTGCGTATTCGCGATATCGCGCCCCACCTGCCCAGCGCTGGCGATGCCGTTGCGCAGCGATCGGCTGGAAAAGTCGCTTGTCGTCGCACCGACGCGGATACTGGTGCTGGCGTCGCCCGCGGGCAGCCTGAACAGCGGCCCGCTCGCCAGCGCGTCCAGCTCATAGGCGCTGGACGTGGAGCGCCCGATATTGTCGGCCAAACGCCCCAGCGACGGCGGGCCGAACGGATTGGCGCCGGGGTCGTTCGCGGTCAGCAGGGACTGGAACGGCGCGACATCCAGCCCCGCCTGGGTGACGGTGCTGCTCTCGTTCCAATCGGCGCTGCCGGTCACTGACCAGCGCCACCGGCCGCGATCACCGTTGAACGTCGTGCCGAGGTGATAGCTGGTGGTATCGACCTGCTGGGTCAGCGGGCCAACGCCGTCGACAAGCCGCGCGACGGAGACATCCTGCGCGAACGGCGAGAAGGGATTGCCCGCCGCCAGCGCCAGCGTGACGCTCGGCAATCCGCGCAGCGCTTCGGTGCGGCTATCGTCCACCGTGGCGTTGATCGTCGCCGCAACGTTGCCGAAGATCGTGGTGGCATAGCTGCCGTTCGCGCTGAAACTGCGCTCCGACGGCAGCAGGGTACGATAGGTGCCCTGATTGGTACTGTTCGGGGTCGACAGGAAATCGCCCAGCGATACTGCCTGAGTCGCGGCGCTGGCGGGCACTCCGGCTACCGCGCCGAGCGCGCCGCCCAATGTCGCCCCACGCGCCGCGACGACATTCCCGCCCAGCGCGGCGTTGCTGGCCGGCTGGATGACGTCACGCTCCGCCTCGGTCAGCGCGCTGGCGCGGCTATATTCCAGGTGCAGGTTGACGCGGCCATTGTTGCGGATGCGCAACCAGTCGATATCCGCCTCCGGCAGCTGGCGTCCGCCTTCGGTGGCGAAGCGATCCTGCAACTCCCCGGTCACTGCGCGAAAACGGCGGCGCAGGACGAAATTGACCACCTTCTGATCGGCGCGATAGCCGTATTTCAGCGCGACTTCCTCCGGCAGGATATCGACCCGCGCGATCGCCTCGGTCGGCAGGTTGCGGATTTCCTGAAAGCCCGAGATCCGCCGTCCGTTAAGCAGCACCACCGGCGCCCCGCCCGAACCGCGCCCCGAGCGCGTCTGCGGTGACAGTTCGTTGAGCAATTCGGTAACCGAACCAACGCCATAGCTGCGAATATCGGCGGGGGAGAGCTGTTGCTCGGGCGGAATATCCCCGATCACCGCGCCCGGCTGCGTGCGTGAGGCGCGGACGATGATATCGGGGCCGTCCTCCTCCCCTTCGCCCTCGGCCATCGCCTGGGTCCGGGTGTCTGCCTGGGCGGCCTTGCCGGAGGCGGGCGCGCCGGGGGTAGGTGTGCCGGCCGGGGTCGCGGTACGATCCTGGGCGGCGGCAGGAAGCGCCGAGGTGGCGGCCATTAACAGACAGAACAAACGCATCGTCACGATCCCCGCGTCGCATGTGGCGCGACGACGGAGGAGCGCTACCGCGCAAATGTCGCAGGAATATGCCGCGCCGGACAGGCGCGCGGACAATGCGTCACCCCGCGCGCCGCGCCGCCGTGCGGGCTACCGACCCGCCGGCAGATCCCGGAACGCCGCTTCCTTGTCGGTACGGATCTCGCCGGGCAGGCCCAGCACGCGCTCGGCGATGATGTTCTTCAGGATTTCGTCGGTGCCGCCCGCGATGCGCAGGCCGGGCGCGTTCATCACCGCCGACTGGAACAGCCCCTTGAGCGGCGCGAGCGCCGGATCGGCGATGATACCGAACTGATCCTCCGCCTCGACCGCCGCATTGCCGATATCCTGTAGCTGGTTGGCGGCGATGATCTTGCCGATCGAGCTTTCCGGCCCCGGGGTCTGGCCACGGCTGAGCGCGGTGATCGTGCGCATGCGGGTGTTGCGCAGCCCCTCCGACTGGACCCACCAGTCGGCCAGCCGCTGGCGGAACGCCGGGTCGTGCAGCAATTTGCCGCCGTCCGGGCCGGCATCGATCTCGCGCGCCAGCTTGAGGATCTCCTTCGGCCCCGCGCCGCCGCCGCCACCAACCGCCAGCCGTTCGTTCATCAGCGTGACCAGCGCGACCTTCCAGCCGTCGTCAACCGCGCCGAGCCGCTGCGAGTCGGGGATGCGTACATCGGTGAAATAGACTTCGTTGAAGTTCGACCCGCCGGACATCTGGTGGATCGGCCGGATCTCCACGCCGGGCGCGCGCAGATCGAGCCAGAACATCGTCAGCCCCTTGTGCTTCGGCACGTCGGGATTGGTGCGCACCAGCACGATGCCGTAATCCGAATAATGCGCGCCGGAGGTCCACACCTTCTGGCCATTGACGATCCAATCCTCGCCATCGCGCACCGCGCGCGTGCGGATCGCCGCCACGTCCGATCCGCCGGCAGGCTCGGAGAACAATTGCGACCAGATCGTCTCGCCGCGCAGCGCCGGACCGACGAAGCGCCGTTTGGTGGCATCGTCGGCAAAGGCCATCACGGTCGGGATGCACATGCCCAGCCCGATCGTGAAATAGCCGTATTGCACCGGATGTTTCGCCTCCTCCTGCCCGAAGATGACGCTTTGGATCGGCGTGCCGCCGCCCCCGCCCCATTCCTTCGGCCAGGTGATCTGCGCGTAGCCGGCCGCCGCCTTGCGCGCCTGCCATGCGCGCGCCGCGGCGATATCGCCGGCATGATCCTGCGCCTGATGTTCGGCGACGTTGCGGGCCAGCCATTCCCGCGCGCGGTCGCGATAGGCGGCTTCGTCGGGCGTATCGTTGAAGTCCATGATCGATCCCTCAGGCAGCGTTGCGCGTTTCGAGCTGGCTCACCAGCCGCTCACGCCAGATGGCGGGCGCGCCGGCGACCAGCGACAATTGCCGCGAGCGACGGTAATGGAGCTGCGGGTCCGCCTCCCAGGTGAAGCCGATCCCGCCGTGCGTCTGGATATTCTCCTTCGACGCGAACCAATAAGCCTCGCTCGCCGCGACACGCGCGGTGGCCGCCGCCAACGGCAGCTCCGCCGCGCCGCTGTTGAGCGCCCAGGCGCCATAATATGCGTTCGACCGGGCGAGTTCGTTCCTGACGTAGATATCCGCCAGCTTGTGCTTGATCGCCTGATAGCCGCCGATCTGCCGCCCGAAGGCGAAACGCTCGAGCGCATAGGCCCGCGCCATTTCGAGCGCGCGATCCGCGCCGCCAAGCTGTTCGAACGCCAACAGCACCGCCGCGCGATCGAATATCTGCTGCATCGCGGCGACGCCGTCCTCGCCGCCCAGCCGCTCGGCCGGCACATCGCTGAAGGTCAGCTTCCCCGCCGCGCGGGTGGGGTCGAGCGTCGTCAGCACCTCCACCTCGGCCGGGGCTTCGACCAGATACAGGCCGTCTCGCGCCAGCACGACGATCAGATCCGCGATATTGCCGTCGGTGACCGGGATTTTCGTCCCCGTCAGCCGCCCGCCCGTCACCGTGGTGCGGATCGCATCGGCGCGGATCGCGCCCGGCCCTTCCGACGTGGCGAACGCCCCGATCGCCTCCCCCGCCGCGATCCTGGGCAGCCAGGTTTCCTTCTGCGCCTCGCTGCCGAACAGCATCAGCGCCTCGGCGACGAAATAGACCGTCGAGGCGAACGGAATCGGCGCGATCGCGCGCCCCAGCTCCTCCGCCAGCGCGCACAATTCGACATGGCCAAGCCCCAGTCCGCCATAGCTTTCCGGAATCGCCGCGCCGAGCCACCCCTGTTCGGCGACGCCCCGCCACAGCGCCGCATCGTAATGACGGTCGGCATCATCAAGCACGCCGCGCACCACCGACGTGTCGCACCGCGCGGCAAGGAACCTGCGTGCCTCGTCCTTCAGCATCTTCTGCTCGTCGGAATAATCGAAGTTCATCGGCGCATCCCCCTCACTTCGGCTGCATGCGGATGGCGCCGTCGAGCCGCACATCCTCGCCGTTGAAATAGCAGTTGCGGATCATCTCCAGCGCCAGGTGGGCATATTCCTCCGCCATGCCGAGCCGCTTCGGGAAGGGCACCATCGCCGCGAGCGCCGCCTTCACCTGCGGCCTGGCACGGCCCAGCAGCGGCGTATCGAAGATACCGGGCAGGATCGTGTTGCAGCGGATGCCCTCGCTCGCCAGATCACGCGCGACGACCAGCGTCATGCCGATGATACCGGCCTTCGCGCTGGCATAAGCGACCTGCCCGATCTGCCCTTCTTCCCCCGCGACGCTGGCGGTGTTGACGATCGCGCCACGATCGCCGTCGTCGGTGGGATCGAGGGTCATCATCCCCGCCGCCGCGCCGACGATGCAGCGGAACGAGCCGATCAGGTTCAGATCGATCGTCTTCTCGTAATTCTCGATCGGATAGGGCGTGATCCCGCCATCTTCACGGGATCGCGCGACCGTCTTGTTCGGACCGCCCACACCGCCGCCCGCGCAATTGACGAGCACGCGCTCCTGACCATTGGCGGCCCGGGCGGCGACAAACCCGGCATCGACCGATGCCTGATCCATCACATCGACCGCGCAATAGGTCGCGCCGATTTCCATGGCGACCTGCGGGCCGATATCGGCATTCCTGTCGAACAGCGCCACCTTGCAGCCACACGCGATCAGCGCCTCCGCCGTGGCCCGGCCAAGCCCGGACGCACCGCCGGTGACGATCGCGGCAATATCGGGGCCGAGCTTCACATCCTTCTCCCGCCGGGTCGCGGGGTTGGCCCCGTCTGACGGACGTAACCTCTGTTATGGAGGCGAAGGCGTCAAGCGATTGGTTCGCGATGCATTCCGCGCCCGGGTCGCTCAGCCGAGGATCCGCACCGGCACCGACTTCGCTGCCGGCACATGACTTTCCTCGGCATGATGCGCCAGCGGGATCAGCGGGTTGCACTCGGGATAGTAAGCCGCGATGCACCCCGGCGGGACGTTATATTCCACCACGATCAGATCGCCGACCCGCCGGTCATGATTGTCCTGCGCATCGCTGACGAGCGTCACCGTCTGTCCCGCGCTCAAACCGGCGCGGGCGATGTCGTCGCGGTTCATCAGCACCACCTGGCGGGTGCCGTTGATGCCGCGGAAACGATCCGAATAGCCATAGATGGTGGTGTTGAACTGGTCGTTCGAACGCAACGTCAGCAAGCGGAAACGGCCATCGGCAGCGGCGAAGCCGGTGGCGTTCAGCTCCTCGGGAACAAGGAACTCGGCCTTGCCGCTTTCGGTATCCCATTCGCGCCCGGCCGCCTTGTTGCCTTTCCAGAACCCGCCCGGTTCCTCATCGAGCCGCTCGTTGAAGCGCGCGAAGAAATGCGGGAAGGCGCGGGCGATCTCGTCACGGATCAGCGCATAATCGCCCACCCAGCGATCCCATGGCACATGCGCATTGGGCGACAGGGTCGCTTTCGCGATCCCCGCGACGATCGCGGGCTCGGACAGCAGATGCGGGCTGGCCGGCTCCACCTTGCCGAGCGAATAATGGATCACGCTGGTCGAATCCTCGACCGTGACGCGCTGCGGCCCACCGTCCTGCAGGTCGCGTTCGATCCGCCCCAGACACGGCAACAGCCAGGTTTCCCCGGCGGCGGGGATCAAATGGCTGCGGTTCAGCTTGGTGGCGATCTGCACCGACAGATCAAGCCGCGCCCAGCCCTCCTCCACCAATTCGGTTTCCGGCACCGCGCGCGCAAAATTGCCGCCCAGCGACAGGAATGCTTTCACGGTGCCGTCGATGATCCCGGCGCATGCCTCTACCGTATCCAGCCCCTTCTCGGTCGGGGGGTCGAAATGATACATTTCCTTGAGCTTCTCGACCGGGGCCAATTCGGTCTTCTCGGTGATTCCAACGGTCCGCTGCCCCTGCACGTTGCTATGCCCGCGTACCGGGCACGGCCCCGCGCCTGGCTTGCCGATATTGCCCTTCAGCAGCAGCAAATTGACCAGCATGCGAACGTTGTCGACGCCCTTCACATGCTGGGTCAGGCCCATGCCGTAGATCGCGATCGTCGCCTTCGCCTTGCCATAGGCACGCGCGGCCTGCTCGATCGCCTCGCGTGGCAGACCCGATTCCCGCTCGATATCGGCCCAGTCGGTCGCCAGCACCTTGTCGCGGAACGGCGCGAAATCATGGGTATGCCGCGCGATGAAATCGTGGTCGATCTGGTCCTGCTCGATCAGCCATTTCGCGATCCCGGTCATCGCCGCGATATCACCGCCGGCGGTTACCTGGTGATATTGGGTCGCGATCGGGGTTTCCTTCCCGGTCGCCATCTCGATCGGGTTCTGCGGATCGGTGAACCGCTCCAGCCCACGTTCGCGCAGTGGGTTGAAGACGATGATCGCGGCACCGCGCTTCGCCACCGAACGCAGCTGGTGCAGCATCCGCGGGCTGTTGGTGGCGACATTCTGCCCGAAATGCAGGATGCAATCGCAGCTGTCGAAATCCTCCAGCCGCGTCGTGCCGACCGGCACGCCGATCGCCGCCTTCAGCCCGACCGAGGTCGATTCATGGCACATGTTCGAACTGTCGGGCAGGTTCTGATTGCCATAGAGCCGCGCCATCAGCTGCCACATGTACGACGTTTCCAGGCTGGCCCGCCCGGAGGCGTAGAAGACCACCGATTTGGGCGCCAGCGCCTTCAGCCTCGCCCCGATTGCCGCGAACGCCTCTTCCCACGGCGCGACGACATAACGATCCGTCGCGCGATCGTATTTCATCGGATGCGTCAGCCGGCCCGCCTCCTCGAGGCGATAGTCGCTCCAGGTGCGCAGCTCGGTCAGCCCGTGCTGGCGGAAGAACGCCGGGGTAACGCGCTGGCTGGTGATCTCCCATGCGGTCGCCTTGGCGCCGTTCTCGCAGAATTCCGCCGGATGCGGCGGATGCGGCTTCGCCCAGGCGCAGCTGACGCAGGCAAAGCCGTCGGGTTTGTTCTGACGCAGCAATTCGGCGGTGGTGACCGCCATATTCTCTTCCCGCGGGATGATATCCGCCAGTGAGCGAACCGACCCCCATCCGCCCGCCGGGCCGTCATAGGGGGTGAAATCGGGGCGATCGTCGTGCTGCGTGGTCATGGGGCTCCTAACGCGCGGGATCGGAAAACAGCACCGCGTCGTCGCGCGCGACATGCACCAGGGTCAGGCCGCATGACGCCGCGCGCGCCAGCGCCAGATCGGTGGCGGCGGAAACGGTGACCAGCATCGGGCACGCCGCCAGAGCGGCCTTCTCGACCAGTTCATAGGAGCAGCGCGACGACAGCAGCGCGAAGCCGCCGTCCCAGCCGCACCCCGCGCGCGCCATCGCACCGATCAGCTTGTCGAAGGCATTGTGGCGGCCGACATCCTCACGCGCCTGACGGATCGTGCCGTCCGGCGCACAGAGCATCGCGGCATGCGCCGCGCCCGTCGCGCGGTTGAGTGGCTGATGGTCACGCATCGCCTTCAGCGCGGTGAAGATCGCCGGCGCGGTGGCGGTGGTGGTGGGCACGCGCGGCAGGGCGCGATGGATCGCATCGAGACTGTCCATCCCGCACAGCCCGCACGACGAATCGCTCGTCCGCCGCCGCACACGGTCCGCCACCGCCATGGCCCGCGCCGGCGCGACGGCGAGCCGCACGATCTGCCCCTGCGGGGTGGCATGCTGATCGATCGCGACGATCTCGGCCACCGTGTCGACGATCCGTTCCGACAGCGCGAAGCCGGTGGCGAAATCCTCAAGATCCGCCGGGGTTGCCATCATGACGGCATAGCCCAGGCCGTTGATCTCGATGGCGATCGGCGCTTCCGCCACGATCGCCCGGTCGAGCGGATGCTGACGGCCATCGGCGGCGACGCGGCGGAACGAGCGATCCATCGCCGGCGTCATGACGTCTCTCGTCGCCGACGCCAAGGCGATTGATGGAGATTACCGGGAATGTGGCGAACAGGCGGCCTCGCGATGATCATGCCGGCCGACGCGAATTTTTCCGCGCCTTGATGCAGTTCATTGGCGCGCCCGCGGCGGCGGCGCACAATCGCTCCGGTGAGGGCGAGTCCCTCCGCTGCATCAGGAAAGGACAGATGATGTCCAGCCAGGAAGATATCGCTTATTACCATCGCCGCGCGCGACAGGAACGCGATCTGGCCAGCGCCGCGCGCGCCAAGCCGATCCGCGCGCTGCACCTCGAGCTTGCGGCACGCTACATCGCACAGGGCCAGGAAGCGGAACGGGAAGCCGCCGGGCCGGTCGCGCGGAGCGAATAGCCCGGCTCATTCGATCCGGTAATGGATCGGCTTGAAGCTGCCGCCGTTGCTGGCGGGGGCGGAACATGCCGTCAGCCCGATCACCAGGTCCATCCGCGCGCGCAGCACAATCGCATCGCCCGCGGTGCTCGTCGGCGGCAGCACCTCCAGCCGGCCCGTCGCACCGTCGACGGGCACGTTCATGAAACAGTTGAACGCGACCGGGATCATGTCTTCCGTCACACCGAAGGGCGCCAGCGCCGCCGCCAGGTTGCCGAAACAGCCGCGGTGCGGGGGCAGCTCGGGATAGAAATGGTGGAAGGTGTCATAAGAGCATGGCGTCAACAGGAAATCGTGGCACCCGACATCGTCGGCGACGATCTCCAGCATCGGCCGCGAGCGGTTCGAATAGAGAAGATGCCCGGTCGTCAGCCGGATCGTTTCGGCATAATCCAGCGTGCGGCCGGACGAGATGACCTCGCGGATATCAGCCGCACTATAGGCGAGCAGATCCGCCACCTGCCGTCCCTCGGGGTCGATCACGGTCAGCGTCTGTCCGGCGTCGAGCCGGAACGCCGCGCCGCTGCGCGGGGCGATCTCCTGCGTGGCGACGCTCACGAACCATCCCCCGCGCCCGGCGCCACGCCGTGGTAACGGAATGGACAATGCCAGCCATCATCGACGTGCCGCCCGCTATATTGCCGCGCCTCGCTCGCTTCGCCGTGCCGCGACAGCATCGGATTGCGTGATCCCGCCACCGCCTCGTCGCGCACCATGATCGCCTCGCGCATCGTCTCATAGCGGCCGTCGGCGCGAAGCTGTTCGAACTGATCGTGCAGGTTGAACACCATCGTCGGCCGGGCGAAGCGGCGCGCTGGCCGTGAGGCTTCGGGATGCAGGCCGACGACGAAAAACGCCTCGCCACCAAAGCTCAATGAGAAATGCGGATCCTCCGGATCGTCGCTGACGCGCGAATCATACGGTTGCCCACGCCACACGTCCTTGTCGGACAGCGATTGCACACGCTGCCACAGCGCCGCCTCGAAAGCGGGTTCATCAAGCGTATCCGGCCCGTCGAACACCACCGCGAAGCTGCGGAAGAGACCGGGCGCCTTCCGATAGGCGGCGGCGAATTGCAGAAGCGCGTCATGGATGCGCAGATCGTCCCACGCGCTGTCGATCCGGGAGCAGGCCAGCACGCGCAAGGTACCCCGCCCCAGGGCGGCCTTCGCCCCCACGCACGGAAAATCGCGGGCGGAGATATGCGCATGCAGCAACGATTCCAGCGCATGCTGCGCCTCGTGCGACCAGGGAAACAGCGGTGTTACGGATTGAGCCATAGGCCCCACGATACGGCTGGCCCGGTCGAATCGTTCCGTCGAATCAGGCTGATGCCGATCAAGCGGGTGGCGCGAGGCGGGTGATTGGGCCGCGCGCCGCTTGGGTCATCGGGACAGCGGCGCCCCGCCCCGGCGTCGCAGACATCCTGGGAGCCCATTTCGGGCGGGCGCGCCAGCGACGCCGGCCGCCATTTCGATATGTCGTGGCTAAAAGAATATTTCATCGAGCGACATCACCGTGCTTCGCACGCTCGCTCGAGCAGAACGGCAGATTCTCGGGGGGGTGTTGATCGGGGCGCCGACGAACCCGACGGAATTGAGCGGTTCCGGCGTGTTTACCTATCTCGCTATGATGGATGAGGAAGAGAACACGGCCAACCTTGCGAAATTTCAGGTCGTGACAATCGATCGCGCGACCGGAAAGGTCTCCGGCACCGTCTCCCGCGCTGATGGCTCGATCGCGCCGGTCGACTTCGATCTGACGGGCACGCTGGATACGGGCAATCACATCGAGGGGACGATTCGGTCAAAGACCGGCAACCTCACCGGCACGTTCACCGGTAGGTTGTTCGGACCCGCCGGCAAAGAAATCGCGCTGCTGTATCGGCTCGATAGTGGCACCGATTACGGTATTCTGACCGGCCTCAAGCAATAGCGGGACGCCGGCCCTTCCTGTGCGCACGTTCAGGGAAGGTGAATGCGAGATCAAAAGGCGCGGGGGCGGTTTCTGAACATCGCAGCGATAGGGGTGGAGGGGCGATCAACCGGGTCTCTACCCGGATCGTCTCGCCCCATAGACGACGGCATCCACGCGCAGCGGGCGAGCAGGCATGAGGATCTGCGCTTCCTGAGCGGGCCCGGAAATGATCCACCCGCTATCACCTGATCGACCGTTACCCCCGCCGCGAGGCGGGAGAGCGGCTTCAGACCCGCATCGGCATCAGCACGTACAGCGCCGGGCTCTTGTCGTTTTCGCGGATCAGCGTCGGCGCGGCAGCGTCGGCGAGGTGCACCTCAACCAGCTCGCTGTCGATCTGCCCCAGGATGTCGAGCAGATAGCGGCTGTTGAAACCGATCTCGAACGGCAGCGCGACATATTCGCCCGGCACTTCTTCCGCAGCGGTGCCGTTCTCGGGGCTGGTTACCGACAGCGTGATCTTGTCGCGATCCAGCGCCATCTTCACCGCGCGCGTCTTTTCGGTGGCGATCGTCGATACGCGGTCGACCCCTTCCATGAAGCTTTTCGGGTCGAGCTTCAGGATCTTGTCGTTCGCGGTCGGGATGACGCGGCTGTAATCGGGGAAAGTGCCGTCGATCAGCTTGGAGGTAAGGATCGCCTGCCCCAGGTCGAAACGGATCTTGGTTCCCGACAACGACACGCCGACCGAGCCATCGACCTCGTCGAGCAGCTTGCGCAGCTCCGCGATGCATTTGCGCGGCACGATCACATCGGGCATCGCCTCGGCGCCCTTCGGCTGGTCGACCGTCACGCGCGCCAGCCGGTGGCCGTCGGTCGCCGCCGCCTTCAACACCCCTTCGGCGACATGCAGGAAGATGCCGTTGAGATAATAGCGCGTTTCCTCGGTGGAGATCGCGAAGCGCGTCTTGTCGACGATCTGCTTGAGCGTTTCCACCGGCAGTTCGAACTGCGTCGGCAACTCGCCCTCGGCGATCACCGGGAAATCGTCGCGCGGCAGCGTGCCGAGCGTGAAGCGCGCGCGCCCTGCGACGATCGTCATGCGGCCCTCCGCCGCGGTGAGCGAGACCTGCGCGCCCTCCGGCAGCTTGCGCGCGATATCGAACAAGGTGTGCGCCGATACCGTCGTCGAGCCCGGCTGCTCCACCTCCGCGGCCACCGATTCGTTGATCTGCAGGTCGAGATCGGTCGCCATCAGCCGCAACTGGCCGTCCGCCGTCGCGTCGAGCAACACATTGGACAGGATCGGAATGGTATTGCGCCGCTCCACCACCGACTGAACATGGCTCAGCCCCTTCAGCAGCGTCGCGCGTTCGATCGTCGCCTTCATCACACTCTTCCCCCGGCCCGCAGGTCACACAACACCAGGGGCATTTGGCCGATTCTTCCTAGCTAAAGATGAAGGGCCGGAGCAAGCGCTCCGACCCTTCAAACGGCCCCGAAACGGCCTGTCGCGGCCATATCGGCAAATTTCCCCCGGAAATGCCGCCGGCGGCGGGGATCAGAAGCGAATGCCGACGCCCGCCAGCAGCTGATGCCGGTTGATCTTGAGGTCGTCGTCGGTGAACGAGCCATAGGTCGAGTAATCGTACTCGCCCAGCACATAGCTCGACCCGACGAGCTTGTGCTCGACGCCGGCGCCGGCACGGAAGCCGCCCTTGTTCCTGCCCGCCGTGACCGCTGGCAGATTCGGCGCCTTATACTCCAGCGACAGGCGCGCATTGGTATAGCCCGCGCGAGCGTACAGCAGCGTGGAGGGGGTGACGACGGCGCCGACGCGGACGCCCGCATAGAGATCGCGGCCCGCCTTCAGCGTGAGCCTGTCGCCGGTCACATCGATGTCGGACTCGCTCTCCTTGATGCTCGATCCGGCGACGCCGACTTCGACACCATAGACGAATCCGCTCGATTGAAGATCATAGCCAAGCCGGGCGCCATAGCCGAAACCGCCCTTGTGACCCGATTCGCCGTCTTCCTTGGAATTGAGCTGGTCATAGCCCAGCACGACTTCGGCGCGGGGGCCGCTGAACGCGCCCGCTTCCGCCAGCGCGGGCTGCGCCGCGATCGCGCCGCAGGTCGCGGCCAGTCCGGCCAAAAGGAACTTACGCATCAATACATCTCCCATGATGATCCAGTCGGCGACGCCCGTTGAGAGACTTTCGCCGATCCGCGCCAACTAGAACAAATAGCGTCCGAGTGAAAGATTGTTGCGATAAAGATACATTTAACAGGAGATAAATAACTATGCCGCTGAAAAGAGACGGAAGAGACTTTGTGGGCCGCCACGGAGAGACTGTTTTTAACGCATCGCGAAGATTACAGGGCGATACGCTGCACACTCCTCTAACCCGGAACGGCGTTATTCAGGCGATGGAAATGGGTCAGGCCATGCGTGACGCCCTTGGCGCCCGCCCGGCGCTGACGTTATGGGCCTCCCCCACCGGCCGTGCATTGCAGACACTGGCGATCATCGCCGACTATCTCGACCTTGACTGGCATAGCGTGCGTACCGACGAGCGGCTGACCGAAATCGGCATGGGATCATGGGGCGGTCGTTACTATGCCGAACTGACCGCGGAGGTGGGGCCGGTCATCCTGCCGGGCGGCCTGCTGCGCAGCGCCCCGGACGGGGAACGCTACGATCAGATCGCGACCCGCGTGGCGGGCTGGCTGGCCGATACCGCCGCCGATCCCGGCGACCGGCTGGTGATCATGCACGGCATCTCCAGCCGCGTGATGCGCGGCGTGATGACGGGCGCACCGATGGACGCATGCGGCGCGCCCGTGTTACCCGGCCATCCGCAAGGAACGGTGACGATGATCGAAGGCGGTCGCGAGACGATGGTGCATCTTGGCACCGGCCACGCGCCGGCGTGATCGTCGCGGCGGCCTTGCTGCTGGCCGGCGAGCGGGTCGCGCTGGGGGTGTGGCAACGCTGGGCGGCGCTGCGTGACAGCACGCCGACGCGGTGCTTCGCGATCGCGCAACCGCTGGACGATGCCGGCGTCACCGATCGGCGCGGTGCGTTCGCGCGGATCGCGGTGCGCCGGGGGCCGGAGCGCGCGCCGGCGGTGTTCTTCCGCCTGTCCGCCCCCGCCGCGCCGGGCGATTCGATCACGCTGACGATCGGCGAGCGGCGCTTCGCCCTTTCCGCGCGCGACGATCGGGCCTTCGCCGCCGACGCCACGACGCAGCGCGCGATCGTCGGCGCGATCCGCGGCGCACGCTGGATGACGGTGACGGTGGCCAATCCGGGCGGGGGGCAGCGGGTAGATCGCTATCCGCTGGCGGGCGCCCCCACCGCGATCGACGCGGCACAGCTCGGCTGTCGCTGAACCGCCCGGCGGCGGGCGATCGCATCGTCGGGCGCCGGGATGCTGGCGCCGTGGCGCATGCCGTCGCGCCGGTACGACACTGGCATTTTGCCGCCTGTTCGCTTATGTGCGAGCGATGCTGACAGAGCCGGCCGCCACCATGCCCATTCCGGGGCACATCGATCCCGTGCCGGTGCCGCGCGCGCCCGTACCGCGCGCCGATGGGCGTATCGACCTGATCGGCATGTCGAAAGACCAGTTGCGCGCGACGCTGGCCGACGCCGGGCTGGAACCGCGACAGGCGAAGCTGCGGGCGAAGCAGATCTGGCACTGGATCTACAATCGCGGCGCGACCGACTTCACCGCGATGACCGATATCGCCAAGGCGCAGCATCCGTGGCTGACGGAGCGGTTCGTGATCGGTCGCCCGCAGGTGATCGAGGCGCAGGTATCGACCGACGGCACCCGCAAATGGCTGCTGCGGTCGGACGATGCGCAGGATTACGAGATGGTGTTCATCCCCGATGCGGATCGCGGCACGCTGTGCGTGTCGAGCCAGGTCGGCTGCACGCTCAACTGCCGCTTCTGCCATACCGGGACGATGCGGCTGGTGCGCAACCTGACCGCCGGGGAGATCGTCGGTCAGGTCATGCTGGCACGTGATTCGCTCGGCGAATGGCCCAGCCAGCCCGAAGGGCGCATGCTGACCAACATCGTGATGATGGGCATGGGCGAGCCGCTGTACAATTTCGACAATGTCCGCGATGCGCTGCGGCTGGTGATGGACGGCGACGGATTGGCGCTGTCGAAGCGCCGGATCACGCTGTCGACCTCGGGGGTGGTGCCGATGATGGCGCGCGCCGGGGCGGAGATCGGCGTCAATCTCGCGGTGTCGCTGCACGCGGTGACCAAGGACATCCGCGACGAGATCGTCCCGCTGAACCGCAAATATGGCATCGAGGAATTGTTGCAGGCGTGCGCCGACTATCCCGGCGCCAACAACGCCCGCCGCATCACGTTCGAATATGTGATGCTGAAGGACAAGAACGACAGCGACGCCGACGCGCACGAGCTGGTCCGCCTGCTGAAGCGATATCGCCTGCCGGCCAAGGTGAATTTGATCCCGTTCAATCCCTGGCCGGGGGCGCCCTATGACACGTCGACGCCGGAGCGGGTGCGGCGGTTCAGCGAGATCATCTTCGAGGCGGGCATTTCGGCGCCGGTGCGCACCCCGCGCGGGCGCGACATCGACGCCGCCTGCGGTCAGCTCAAGACCGCCGCCGAGAAGAAGAGCCGCGCCGAACTGGACCGACTGGCGGCGGAGAAGCAGGCCGCGCTGGGATAATGATGGCGGCGCTTGCCCGCGTCATTCCGGCCGCGTCATTCGGAACAGCCCGCCTTCGTCGATCGTGAAATAATCGGCGGGGCCGCCACCCCGCAGGATCGGGCGCGCACGCGCGGTCTGATAGACGCCATCCTCGATCATCGCACGGTCGATATGGATCGCGACTGCTTCGCCGAACACCATCCAGCAGGGAATGGCGCCGTGCTCCTTGCTCTTGAGCGGGATGATCTGCGTGACCCTGCATTCGAACTGTACCGGGCTGGCGGCGACTCGCGGTGGCGCGACCTTCACGGCGGGCAAGGTCGCAAGGCCCGCCAGCGCGAATTCGTCCTGTTCCGACGGGAGCATCGCCGACGAGGCGTTCATCGCCTCTGCCAGATCGCGCGTCGCCAGATTCCACACGAACTCCCCCGTCGCCTCGGCGTTGGTGAGCGAATCCTTCCGCGAGACGGAGCAGAAGCCGATGATCGGCGGGCGATAGGAAAACAGATTGAAGAAGCTGTAGGGGGCAAGGTTGCGCACGCCCGTCGCGGAGACGGTACTGATCCAGCCGATCGGGCGCGGCGCGACGATCGCGTTGAGCGGATCATGCGCCAGGCCATGTCCCTCAGCGGGTTCGTAAAAATGCCATTCGGTCATCGTCTCTCCTCTGATAGGGTGGCGGCATGGCCACCACCATCATCCACCGCCATCGCCTTGCCACCCGCCTATGGCATTGGGTGAATGCCGTGTGCATCATCATCCTGATCGGATCGGGCCTTGGCATCTCCAACGCGCATCCGCGACTGTATTGGGGACGCTTCGGCGCCAATTTCGATCACGCCTGGGCGCAATTGCCGTTCTTTCCGGCGTGGCTGACCATTCCGGCGCATTACAATCTCGCGATCTCGCGCCGCTGGCATCTGTTCTTCGCGCTGATCTTCGCCTTTTCGCTGCTGGCATTCATGATCGTCAGCCTGCTCAACCGGCATTTCCAGCGCGATCTGCGCGTCCGCGCGCAGGACGTCAACGCCGCGCATCTGGCGGCCGACGTGCGTGCGCACCTGCAATTCCGCTTCCACGATCCCGAAACGCCCGGCGCCTATAACGCCCTGCAAAAGCTCAGCTATGTCGCCATCATCTTCATCGCGCTACCGCTCGTCGTGCTGACCGGCCTGGCGATGTCGCCCAGCATGGACGCGGCGTGGCCGTGGCTGCTCGATCTGTTCGGCGGGCGACAATCGGCGCGCTCACTGCACTTCATCGCCATGGCGGCGATCGCATTGTTCACCATTCTCCACCTCGTCCTCGTGCTGCTGGCGGGATGGCGCAACGAACTCGGCTCGATGATCACCGGCCGCTGGAAGGTCCCCGAATGACGCGCCTGATCGACCGCCGCGGCGCGCTTCTGGGGGGCGGGGCGGGTATGCTGCTCGCCGGCTGCGATTGCGTGATCCAGCACTCGAGCGCGCGCGCGATCCTGTTCAAGGGCGAGGATATCCATCGCGGGCTGCAGCGCGCGCTGTCGAACCGCGACGCGCTCGCGCCGGAATTCCGACCTGACCAGATGTCCCCCTATTTCCGCACCAACGGGACGCGCGATCCGGGAACCGCCGCTTACGCCGCGCTGCGGGCCGGCGGCTTCGCCGACTGGCGGCTGACGGTCGACGGACTGGTCGCGCGTCCGCTGCGGCTGTCACTGCGCGACATCGGTGCCTTGCCGCAGCGTGCGCAGATCACCCGGCACGATTGCGTCGAGGGATGGAGCGCGATCGGCAAATGGCAGGGCCCCACGCTGGGGTCGGTGCTGCGCGCGGCGGGCGTGCGCGATGCCGCCCGCTATATCGTGTTCACCTGTGCCGATCTGTATGGCGGCGCGCCTTATTATGAGTCGCTCGATCGGATCGATGCCTTTCATCCGCAGACGATCCTCGCCTGGGCGATGAACGATCGCTTCCTCGATACCGGCCATGGCGCCCCGCTGCGGCTGCGGGTGGAGCGGCATCTGGGCTATAAACACGCCAAATATCTGATGCGCGTCAGCGCGGTGGCCTCGCTCGACGGCATCGGCAAGGGGCGCGGCGGCTATTGGGAAGATAACGTCGATTACGATTGGTGGGCGGGGATCTGACGGACGTTCACGCCGCGCCTGAATCGGGCCCGTGGGGCGATGCCGGCGCCGCGCCGCGCCGCCACAGTGCCACCGCGTAGATGATCGCCGCGACGGCCGCGAACAGAAACCATTGCACGCCATAGGCGAGGTGGTTGTTGGGCACCGAGTCGATCGACGGCGGCTTGTTCGGCTGCAATCCGGGCGCCGGGCGGTCGGCGACCAGCAGCAATTCGGGTACACGCCGCTCGATCAATGTCGCGATCAGCGGGCGACTGTCGGGGGCATGGGCGATCCAGCCGGACACCTCCCCGCCTTTCCACGTTACCTTGCCTTCCGGATCGCGGGTCGTGCCGATCTGGACGCGCACGCCCGGCCCCTCCGCTCCGGTGCGGCAGGCGGCGATCAGCCGATAGCCCGCCGCTCCCGCCCCGGCCCGCCGGATCTCGACCGGTTCGAGGCAGAACACGGCGGCGCGCCGAAACAATAGCGATTCGTCGGGGAAGCGCGGAAAGGCGATCGGCGGCTTGGCGGGATTGCCCGCGAGCTGCGCCAGATAGGCCTGTTTCGCGGGCAGCCGATCCAGCAATTGCCACAGGCCCAGCGCGATCATCGCCGCGATCGCGAGCCCCACGACGACGGTCGGCACCAGCGGGATACGCTTCATCGACGGATCACCCGCGGGAAGGAAGAACGGACACGGCGCGCCACCCGAAGGGATGACGCGCCGTTCGGATCATCGGATCAGCCGCCGTGGACCGGCGCGCCCCAGCCGCCCCAGACGTAGACCGTGACGAACAGGAACAGCCACACCACGTCGACGAAATGCCAGTACCAGGCCGCCGCTTCGAAGCCGAAATGCTGCCTCGGGGTGAAGGCGCCGTTATAGGCACGGATCAAATTGACGATCAGGAAGATCGTGCCGACCAGCACGTGGAAACCGTGGAACCCGGTCGCCATGAAGAAGGCGGCGCCATAGTTGATACCCTTGAACGGGAACGGCGCGTGCATGTATTCATACGCCTGGATCGAGCTGAACAGCACGCCCAGCACCACCGTCAGCCACAGACCTTTCAGCACGCCGTCGCGATCGCCGACGCCCAGCAGGCCCCACAGGCCACGCTTTTCGCCACCACGCTGATTGTGGATCAACGCATGGTGCGCCCAGGTGATCGTGGTGCCCGAGGTGAGCAGGATCAGCGTGTTGAGCAGCGGCAGCTCGAACGCATTGATGACGGTCAGCCCCTTTGGCGGCCATTGCGCCGCGATCGCCGCCGCACCCTCGGCCGCGCGCTCCACCTGCCCGTCGACGAACTGCATCGCGGTCGGGAACAGCGAGAAGTCGAAAAAGGCCCAGAACCAGCCGACGAAGAACATCACCTCGGAGGCGATGAACAGGATCATGCCGTAGCGGAAATGCAGCTGCACCACCGGCGTGTGATCGCCGGCATGCGCCTCGCGAATCACCTGATGCCACCAGCCGTACATGCAGAACAGCACCGCGGCGAGGCCGATCAGGAACACCCAGCCACCCGCGACGGCGGCGTGCATGTACATGATCCCGCCGGTGGCGAGGATCAGCGCGGCAAGCGAGCTGAGCAGGGGCCAGGGACTGGGTGGAAGGATATGGTATTCGTGGTTCTTCGCGCCCGCCATGCGTGGCTCTCCCCGTTTACACTCGTTACGCCCGCTCTAGCTTGACGCTCTGCCGGAATCCACCGGGTAAAATGTGTAGCTCAGCGTGATCGTCTGCACGTCGCGGGTGTCCGGATCCGACAGGATCTTCGGATCGACGAAGAAGATCACCGGCATGCGCTGCGTCTCGCCCGGCTTCAGCGTCTGTTGCGTGAAGCAGAAGCACTGAATCTTGGTGAAATATTTGCCCGCGATGGCCGGCGTGACATTATAGGTGGCGGTGCCCGTCACCGGCTGCGCGCCGCGATTGGTGGCGGTGAAGAACGCCATGTCGCGCGCGCCGATCTCGACCTTTTCCTGCTCCTGCTCGGGCACGAAGCGCCACGGCAGCTTGGGACTTGTATTGGCGTCGAACGCGATCTCGATCGTGCGGTGCACGCTGCCCGGCGCCGCCAGCCCCCGGTTGGTGGTGCCGTTCAGCCCCGTCGCCTGACAGAACAGGCGGTAGAGTGGCACGCTGGCGAAGGCCAGCCCCGTCATGAAGCTGATGCCGAACACCGCCAGCACGACGGTGCGCGTGGTGCGCGCCATCCGGGGCATCAGTGCGCCATCCCCTGCCGGATTTTCGCGATGGTGATGAAGAAGATCAGCACCACGAACGCCGCCAGCAGCAGCGCCACCACGATCGCGCGGCTTTTCTGCCGGCGGCGGATCAGATGTTCTTCCTCAGGCGTCATGCAAACCACCGATCGGCGACCAGCGCGCCAAAGATCACGAACAGATACAGGATCGAAAAGGCGAACAGCTGCTTCTCGAAAGCCATCGTCTTGCCGGCCCGAGTGGCGCCCCGCGTCACCAGCGCGGCGAGCACGCCGAACACGACGGTCATCGCCAATGCCACTACACCGTAGATCGCGCCCGTCAGCCCCAGCGGCCAGGGCGCGATCGCGACCGCGGCCATCGGAACGGTGTACAGCCCGATCTGCCGCCGCGTCACCGCCTCGCCCGCGACGACCGGCAGCATCGGCACCCCGGCATTGGCGTAATCGGTCTTCACGAACAGCGCCAGCGCCCAGAAATGCGGTGGCGTCCACAGGAACACCAGCGCGAACAGCAGGAGCGGCAAAAGCGCCACCTGCCCCGTCGCCGCCGCCCAGCCGATCAGCGGCGGAAACGCGCCGGCGGCGCCGCCGATCACGATGTTCTGCGGCGTCCGCCGTTTCAACCAGACGGTGTAGATCAGCACGTAGAACAGGATCGAGACGAGCAGGATCGCGGCAGCGGCGAGATTCACCGCCAGCCCCATCAGGATCACCGAGAAGGCGCCCAGCCCGACGCCAAAGTGCAACGCGGATTGCCGCTCCATTCGCCCCGCCGGCAGCGGCCGCTGCGCGGTGCGCTTCATCACGGCATCGAGATCGGCCTCATACCATTGATTGAGCGCCCCCGCCGCGCCCGCGCCGAGTGCGATGCACAGGATGGCGGTGAAGCCGAGCACGGGATCGACCGCGACCGGCGCCGCGAGCATCCCGCACAGGCCGGTGAACACCACCAGCGTCATCACGCGCGGTTTCGTCAGTGCGACGAAATCGCGCCAGTCGGCGGGGGGGAGGATCGGGGTGGCGGAGGTCATGGCGGTCACGCGCTTCCCTACCCTGCCCGGGCGAGCGAGGAAAGCCTCGCAAAGCGGGCGACTTATCAATGTCGCGGCGGCGTCGCGGCGGCCCGTTCCGCGATCGTCACCCGCCTAGTGTGGCAACCGCCCCAGCCAGTCGAGCAACAGTCGGTTTACCTCGCCCGGGCGCTCCTGCTGCGTCCAATGGCCGCAACCATCGAGCACATGCCCCTCGACCAGCGGGACGTGCGGACGCATCGCCGCCATCGGATCGGCGAGCGCCCCGAACAGATTGGTGGCCGGATCCCTGGTGCCGCCGATGAACAGCGCGGGCTGTTCGATGCGGCGCCCGGTGAATTGTTGCGCCCACGCCCAGTCGCGTTCGTGGTTGCGATAGCGGTTGAGCGGCCCGCGCAACCCCGATCGCGTGAATTCGGCGACATAATAATCGAGGTCCCCCTCGCTCAGCCACGCCGGGAAGCGGGGCGGATCGATCATGCCGTCCAGCAACGTCGCCCCGGCGGGCTTGTCGGGCCAGGTGCCTGGCGGGGCATCGCCGGAGATCGCATAATAAAAGCTGCGCAGGAACCGCCGCACGTCAGCCTCGGCCTCCGCCTCGGCCGGGCCCGGCTCCTGAAACCATTCCTGGTAGAAGAAGCGGCCCTTGTCGGTGAAGGCGCGCCGGAACGTTTCGGTGAACGGGCGCTGCGGAATGCCGGTGAACGGCACCGACAGCGCGGCGACCGCCGCGAAGCGATCGGGTCGGCTGAGCGCGCTGTTCCATACGATCGGCGCGCCCCAATCATGTCCCACCAGGATCGCGGGCATGTCCGGCTGGAGCGCGTCAGCGACGCCGACGACATCGCCGGTCAGCGCCTCCATATCATAATCGGCGAGCGCCGTGGGCTTATCCGACCCGCCATAGCCCCGCACATCGATCGCGGCGGCGGTATAGCCTGCCCCCACCAGCGGCGCGATCTGGTGACGCCACGAATACCAGCTTTCGGGAAAGCCGTGGACGAGGATCACCAGTGGCCCGGCTCCCTCCACCACCGCGCGCAGGCGCACCGCGCCCGTATCGATCATGCGAAATTCGGGCATATCGCCCTCCTGCGATAATGATAGTCGTAGAGATGGCGGTCGAAGCCCAGCCCGCGATACAGGGCGCGCGCGGCGCGATTGTCGTGCGCGACCTGCAAGGCCATCGCTTCCGCCCGCTGCGATCGCGCCCAGCCGAGCAACGCGCCGACCACCCGCCCGGCGAAGCCACGCCGGCGTGCGGCGGGATCGGTCGCCACCGCCTCGATCACCGCGATCCCGTCATGGCAGGCCCCGAAGGCGAGGCTGACGATCCGTCCCTCGATGGCCAGCGACGCGAAGCCGGCCGGAATCGCCAGTCGCGCGATCGGCGCGACATGATCCTCCGCGCCTTGTCCGGCGCTGCGCGACAGGGCGCGGCGTGCGGCGCGCCATGCATCCGAAGGGATCGCGTCGATGCGCACGCCCGCATCATCCCCGGCGTCGCCGGTCAGATCGTGCAGCAACGTGGCGGACGATCCTTCCGCCGGCAGATAGCCCGCCGCATCCAGCAGCGCCGACGAATCGGGCGCCAGCGACGTCAGACGCACGATCGCCGGCAACCCGGCGCCGGTATAGCAGCGTTCGATCGCCCCCAGCGTGTCCGGGTCGAGCGACACGGGCGCCAGTGCGCTGGCCGAGTTGATCCGCCGCGTGCCCCCGCCCGAATGCTGGACGCACCACTGCCCAACCGTCACGCGCCGCCCCGCGGGCCACGCAGCGGCGCAGGCGCGTTCGACCCGCCAGCCCCATGAGTCGTCGCGATCACTGCCGGCCACCATCGCCACAGCGTGACGGGCGCGCCACGCCGAGGCAAGCGGTTCAGCCGTAAGCGGCGGGCAACCAGTGGCGCGTGACGATCACTTCGTCGCCCAGCTTCACCTGTCGAAACAGGATTCGTGCGAAAGCAGTGGGGACGCCGATACAGCCATGGGTCACCCAATCCTCCTCCACCGGGCTGCCATGGATCGCCACCCCGCCGCGCGTCAGGCGCAGCATATAGGGCATCGGCGCGCGGCCGTAGGTGCTGGAATAATGGTCCGCATGTTTCTGCAGGATCGGATATCGCCCGGTGGGCGTCGGCTGTTCGGGCGGGCCGATGACGATATAGGAACGGCCGATTTCAACCCCGGCACGATAGACGTACAGCCGCCGCTTATCGAGATCGACGACGATCCGCGCCGGGCCGGCGGGCACATCATCGGTATCCCAGACATAATCCCCCGGCCCGAGCGGCCGACCGACATCGAGGATCGTGTGCACATCGGGCCATGGCTGCCTCGCCGCGGCGGCGCCGGGGAACAACACGATCAGGGCCAGCATGGCGAGGCGGAGTAGCGGCGACATGATCCGCAGGCTGCCGCCGCGCGCGAACCGATGCCAGCGCCCGTTTCGGGACGTCCCGTTTCAGGACGCCGCACGGGACGTCCGTCTTCCCGGAAACAAAAGGGGCGGGGGTGCCGATGCGCCCCCGCCCCATTTCGCGATCCGCCTCGATCAATCGATCTTGGGCAGCGTCTCGAACTGGTGGAACGGTGGCGGGCTGGACAGCGTCCACTCCAGCGTCGTCGCCCCCTCGCCCCAGGGATTATCCGGCGCCTTCTTGCCCGCGATCAGCGACCACAGGATGTTGACGAAGAAGATCGCCATGCCGGCCGCCATGATCATATAGCCGATCGTCGCGATATTGTTCCAATGCGCGAACCCGTCCGGATAGTCCGGGTAGCGGCGCGGCATGCCCTGCAGGCCGAGGAAGTGCATCGGGAAGAACAGCAAATTCACGCCGACGAAGAACACCCAGAAATGCAGCTGGCCGAGCACCTCCGAGTACATCTTCCCCGACATCTTCGGGAACCAGTAATAGAAACCGGCGAAGAGCGAGAATACCGCGCCCAGGCTGAGCACGTAGTGGAAGTGCGCGACGACGTAATATGTGTCCTGCATGTAATCGTCGACGCCGCCATTGGCGAGCACCACGCCGGTCACGCCGCCGACGGTGAACATGAAGATGAAGCCGATCGCCCAGACCATCGGAGTCGGAAAGCGCAGCGAGCCGCCCCACATCGTCGCGATCCACGAGAAGATCTTGATGCCCGTCGGCACCGCGATCACCATCGTCGCGGCGGTGAAGTACATCTTCACGTTCACGCTCATGCCGGTGGTGAACATGTGGTGCGCCCACACGACGAAGCCCACCACGCCGATCGCGACCATGGCATAGGCCATGCCGAGATAGCCGAACACCGGCTTGCGGCTGAACGTCGCCACGATGTGGCTGATGATGCCGAAGCCCGGCAGGATCATGATGTACACTTCGGGATGGCCGAAGAACCAGAACAGATGCTGGTACAGCACCGGATCGCCACCACCGGCCGGATCATAGAAGGTGGTGCCGAAATTGCGGTCGGTCAGCAGCATCGTGATCGCGGCGGCCAGCACCGGCAACGCCAGCAGGAGCAGGAACGCGGTCACCAGCACCGACCAGGCGAACAACGGCATCTTGTGCAGCGTCATGCCCGGCGCGCGCATGTTGAAGATCGTGGTGATGAAGTTGATCGCGCCCAGGATCGAGCTGACACCCGCGAGGTGCAGTGACAGGATCGCCATGTCGACCGACGGCCCCGGCTCGCCATAGGTGGAGAGTGGGGCATAAACGGTCCAGCCGGTGCCGGCTCCGCCGAAGAACGGCGATGCCAGCAACAGCGAGAAAGCCGGAATCAGCAGCCAGAAGCTGATGTTGTTCATCCGCGGGAACGCCATGTCGGGCGCGCCGATCATGATCGGCACGAACCAGTTGCCGAACCCGCCGATCATCGCCGGCATGACCATGAAGAACACCATGATCAGCCCGTGCGCGGTCACCAGCACGTTCCACAGGTGCAGCGCCTGATCGAAGGTCTGGTCGCCGCCGTGCAGCATCGCCGCCCAGGCGGGTAGATACTGGATCCCCGGATGCATCAGCTCGGCGCGCATCAGCCCCGAGATCGCCCCGCCGATGATCCCCGCGACGATCGCGAAGATCAGATACAGCGTGCCGATGTCCTTATGGTTGGTGGACATGAACCAGCGCGCGAAGAAGCCGGGTTTGTGATCGGCATGCGCGTCATGATGGCCGTGGTCGTGCGCCTGGAAGGCGGACGGGTGGAGCGCGGTATCGGTCATGGTCTCAGCGTCCGGCTTCGCCGACGCCACCGGGGTTGCCGGTTGCGCCCTGCGGGGAAGTGGTGGGGGTATCGGTACCGTTCTCGGTCGGGCCCGTCAGGTTGCCGGCGTCGGCAGCATCGGTCATCACCGCCGCCGAATTGTCGGCGCCCGGCTGCGGGATCACCGCGTTCGACGGCGTATTGGCCGCGGGCATCGATCCTCCCTTGGCACGGATCCAGGCCGCGAACTGGGCCGGCGACACCGCCTCCACCGCGATCGGCATGAAGGCGTGGCGCGCGCCGCACAGCTCGCTGCACTGGCCGAAATACAGGCCCGGCTTCTCGATCGTGAAGCTGGTCTCGTTCAGGCGCCCCGGGATCGCGTCCAGCTTGATCCAGAAGGCGGGCACCGCCCAGCTGTGGATCACGTCGTTCGCGGTCGTGATCAGGCGGATCGGCACGCCGACCGGCAGGACGACGCGATTGTCCGCGGCCATCAGGCGAGGCCCGTCGGAGTCGGTCCGGAATCGCTCACCCGCGCCGACCTGATTCCGCTCCTTCAGCATGTTGGCGGTGATCTCGATCCCGCCGTGATCGGGATATTGATAGCTCCAAAACCACTGGTTGCCGATCGCCTTCAGCGTCACCGCATTGGCCGGGGCAGGTTTGAACTGCGCCTGCAGCAGCCCGATCGAGGGCACCGCGATCGCCACCAGGATCAGCACCGGCACCAGCGTCCACGCCACCTCGATCAGCGTGTTGTGGCTGGTCTTCGATGGCGTCGGGTTCGCCGAAGCGCGGAACCGCACGACGACGATCGCGAGCAGGACGAGAACGAGGATCGAGATCGCGGTGATCAGCGGGAACAGCACGCGATCGTGAAACCAGTGCGCGCGCTGGCCATTCTTGGTTACCTGCGGCTGGATCCGTGCCAGGCCATCGGTCGGCTGGCCGATCATCGGGCTGGGGCTCATCGCCGGCGCGCCGTCCTGCGCCAGCGAGGGCGACGCGGGCGCGGCATCGGCCTTCTGCACCGAGCCGCCGGCCGGGCCCTGATTCGAATCGGCGGGACGCAGCCCGGTCGGCGCCGCGGTCGCGGCCGTGGCGGGAGACGTCGCGGCGGGCGCAGGCGCCTGTGCCAGCGCCGACGCGCCTCCGGCCAGCCCGGCGAATGCCAGGCTCGCGGCGAGCATCCATCCCTTGAACCCGGTGTTCAGCATCGTTCTATCGTCACCCCTGCTCGTCGTACACGCGGCCAGGCACCGGCGCATACCGGGCGAGTGATCGCCCCTCCACGCTCGACCTATAGGCAGACGAACCCAACGCCTCAAGGGGGACTGAAACACTCGTTTTGAGAGGATGCCGCGTTGCGCCGCGACGACGGCGCTTCTATGGCGCGCGGCAGGAGGCGTGACGTTCCGATGACCGACACGATGGACGAAGCAGCGGTGCTCGCGGAATTCCGTGCCGCCGATGCCCTGCTCGAGGGGCATTTCATCCTTTCTTCGGGATTGCGCAGCCCGCGATACCTGCAATGCGCGCGTGTGCTGATGGACCCGCGCCGCGGCGCGCGGCTGGCGTCGGCGCTCGCCGCCACGCTGCCCGAGGCGCTGCGCGCCCGGATCACCGCGGTCGTGTCGCCGGCGATGGGCGGGGTGATCGCCGGGCATGAAATGGCCCGCGCGCTGGGGGTGGAGGCGATGTTCGTCGAGCGCCCCACCGGCACGTTCGAGCTGCGCCGCGGCTTCCGCCTGTCACCGGGGCAGGAGGTGCTGATGATGGAGGATGTCGTCACGACGGGGCTGTCCTCGCGTGAGGCGATCAAGGCGATCGAGGCGGCCGGCGGGCGCGTGATCGCCGGTGCCGCGCTGGTGGACCGCTCATCGGGCACCGCCGATATCGGCGTGCCCTTCTATCCGCTGATCCGGCTCGACGTACCCACTTATGAAGCGGACGCGGTGCCGCCCGAACTGGCCGCGATCCCCGCGATCAAGCCCGGCAGCCGGGCCGCCGCATGACCGGCGCCGCGCCGCTGCGTCTCGGTGTCAACATCGATCACGTCGCGACGGTGCGCAACGCGCGCGGCGGCGCGCTGCCCGATCCGGTCCGCGCCGCGCTGCTGGCCGCCGATGCCGGCGCGGACGGCATCACCGCACATCTGCGCGAGGATCGTCGCCACATCACCGATGGCGATATCGAGCGGCTGGCGCACGGGCTCGCCATTCCGCTCAACCTGGAAATGGCGGCCACCGACGAGATGCTCGCGATCGCGCTGCGGCATCGCCCGCATGCCGCCTGTATCGTTCCCGAAAAGCGGGAGGAGCGGACCACCGAGGGTGGGATCGATGCCGCCGGGCACCATCATCGCCTGGCCCCGATGGTGCGCGCGCTGCGCGATGCCGGCGTCCGGGTGTCGCTGTTCATCGAACCCGACCCGCGCCAGATCGCGGCGGCGGTGTCACTGGGCGCGCCGGTGGTGGAGCTGCATACCGGGCGATACGCGGATCTTGACGGGGAACAGCGCGGTGCGGAGCTGCGCCGCCTCTCCGAGGCCGCCGCGCTGGCGGCGAAGAACGGCATCGAGGTGCACGCCGGCCATGGGCTGACATTTGACAATGTCGTGCCCGTCGCCGCCATCCCGCAGCTAAGGGAGCTGAACATCGGCCATTTCCTGATCGGCGAGGCGATCTTCGTCGGGCTGGAGGCGAGCGTTCGGCGGATGAAGGCGCTGATGGAAAGCGCGCGATAATGATCGTCGGGCTCGGCTCCGACCTGTGCAATATCGAGCGGATCCAGGCCTCGCTCGATCGCTTCGGCGAGCGGTTCGAAGCGCGGGTGTTCACCGCCGCGGAGCGCGCCAAGGCGGCGCGACGGCCCTATACCCGCGCCGGCACCTATGCGAAGCGCTTCGCCGCCAAGGAAGCGTTCGCCAAGGCGGTCGGCACCGGCTTCAAGGCCGGGGTGTTCATGAAGGATATCGGGGTCGTCAATCAACGTTCGGGCGCGCCGACGCTGGCGCTGACCGGCGGCGCGCGCGAGCGGCTCGACACGATGATCCCGGCCGGCCATGTCGCGCGCATCCATCTGACGTTGACCGACGATCACCCCTGGGCACAGGCGTTCGTGATCATCGAGGCGGTGCCCGCCGGGGACGAAAGCAAGTGAATGAGTGACGATATGGCCCTGCCCGGCGACCGTTCCGGAGACCCCGTCCCCACCGAGGCGACTGGCGACAACCCGCCCGCCCGGTTCGACTGGTGGAGCGAGGTGAAAGGGCTGCTGTGGCTATTGCTGGCGGTGCTCGGCTTTCACAGCTTCATCGCCAAGCCGTTCTATATCCCGAGCGAATCGATGCTGCCGGGGCTGATGGTGGGTGATCGGCTGGTGGTTTCCAAATTCGCCTATGGCTGGTCGTTCGTCTCGCCGACGATTCCCAATCCGGTCGCGATCATGCGTGACGTCGTGCTGCACCAGCCGGTCGACAGCTGGTCGGTGCAATTGCCGTTCATCCATGGCCGGCTGTTCGGTCGCCTGCCCGAGCGCGGCGATGTCGTCATCGTCACCCCGCCGGGGCAGTCGAGCGACTATATCAAGCGCGTCATCGGCCTGCCCGGCGACACGCTGGCGGTGCGCGGCGGGGTGGTGATCCTCAATGGGCGGCCGGTGACGCGCAGCGCGCCGCATTACCGCGATCTGCCGGTCGACCGGAACGCCACCTGCGATCCCGCGCAATATTATCAGGCACGCATCGTCCGCCCGGACGGTTCGATGGTCTGCCACCTGCCAATCGTGACCGAGACGCTGCCCAACGGCCGTCGCTACGACACCGTCGACCTCGAATCGGACAGCCCGGGCGACAATTATGGCCCGGTCACGATCCCCGCCGGGCATGTCTTTCTGATGGGCGACAATCGCGATCGTTCCGCCGACAGCCGCTTCGCGCTGGGCGGGTTCGAGCGCGGCCTGGGCGGCCCGGTGCCCTATGAGAATCTGGGCGGGCGTGCTGAATTCATCACCTTCTCGCTCGACGGGGAGGCGACGCTCAACCCGCTGACCTGGCCGGGGGCGTTCCGCGCCGGGCGCACCGGCACGTCGCTCCATGCCGAGCGTGTGCGATGAGCGATCCCGCCACCGCCCGCGAACAGGTGTCCGTCACCCCCGGCCCGAGCCCGCACGAGGTGCGCGACGAGGCCACCCGCAACGAATTGCGCAAGGCGGCGGTGTGGCTCGGCATGGCGAGTGCGATCGCGTTGATCGTCCTGCTGATCCAGCCGCTGCTGATCATCTTCGCCGGGCTGGTCTTCGCCGCGCTGCTGGATGGCGGCGTGCGATTGCTGGGCCGGGTGTTGCCGATCGGGCGCGGATGGCGGCTGCTGATCGTCTGCCTGCTGACGATCGCCTTCCTGTTCGGCACCTTCTACCTCGCCGGCGTGCAGATCACCGATCAGGTGATGCAGTTGCGCTCGACGATCGAGGCGCAGATCGGTCGCGCGGCGTCATGGTTGTCATCGCACGGACTGATGCCCGGCGTCTCCGACCTGAGCGGCATGGCGCGGCAGGCATTGTCCTCGGTAGGGCGGGTCACGTCGTGGCTCGGCACCGCGGCGGGCGCGATCACCAGTCTGTTCATGATCATGGTCATCGGCCTGTTCGTCGCGATGGATCCGCACATCTATGAGCGCGGGCTGCAATGGATGATCCCGGCGGCGCAGCGCACCGAATTCGCGCTGACGCTGCGCCGGATGGGAGAGACGCTGCGCCGCTTGCTGGCGGGGCGCCTGCTGGGCATGGCGTTCGAAGGGGTCCTGACCGCGGTCGCGCTGTGGATCGCCGGGGTGCCGATGGCGCTGATCCTCGGCATCATGACCGGGCTGCTGGCGTTCATCCCCAACGTGGGTGCCTTCATCTCGGGCGCGTTGATGGTCGCGGTGGGCTTTTCCGCCGGGGTGCATACCGGGGTGGTCGCGATCGTCGTCTATATCGTGGTGCAGACCTTCGACGGCTATGTGGTCATTCCCATGGTGGCGAAGCGCACGGTCGATCTGCCCCCTGCGCTGACGCTGGGCGCGCAGATCATGGCCAGCGCGCTGTTCGGCATCCTCGGTCTCGCCCTGGCCGACCCGATGACCGCGATGGTGAAGGCCGCGATGGAGCGTCGCGCCGAGCGGCTGGAGGAAGACGGCGCCACGCCTTCCGAGGACTGACCGCGCGAGCGCGCCGGGAGGTGGCGATCGGCGCGCCATTGGCAGGACGGGCGCAAGGCTCTACAGGCAGGACCGTTCCGCGCCCTGCGCACGGGATGCAGGATGAACCGATTGCGCGCCGACGACCCGACACCCAACCCGTCTTCCGCCGAACACGTTTCCGCCTCTCTCGCGGCGTTGCAGCCGGTCGAGACCCTGAAGCGTCGCTGGCCGAAGATCCTGGGCGCGGCGGTGACGATCGCGATGCTGATCGGGTTGCTCGAGGAACTGTTCGGCCAGGGCCTTGCCGGGCTGCGGCGGGCGGTGCCCGCGTCGCCCGGATTCTACCTCTTCTTCCTGCTGTCATATTTCGCGGTGCCGGCGTTCGAATTTCTGATCTTCCGGCGATTGTGGGCGGTGCCGCCCTCGGCCTTCATGGCGCTGAACCGCAAGCGGGTCGCCAATGACGTGCTGATCGGCTATTCGGGCGACGCCTATTTCTACGCCTGGGCCAGCGCCCGGCTGAAGATGGTCGCGGCGCCGTTTGGCGCGGTGAAGGACGTCAGCATCCTGTCCGCGATCGCCGGCAATCTGTCGGCGCTGGTGCTCGGCGCGGTCGCGCTGCCGCTCGGCTATGAACTGATCGAGCCGCACATCCTGCGCATGATCCTGTGGTCGCTCGGGCTCGCGATGGTGCTGCCGGCGCTGTTCCTGTTCTTCTCGTCGCGGGTGTTTTCGCTGACCCGCCGAGAGTTGTGGTTCATCTTCTGGATGGAGCTGGCGCGGATCGCATTCGCGAACGTTGCGATCGCGCTGGCCTGGGGATTCGTCATCCCCGCGGTGCCGCTCGGCATCTGGATGTTCCTCGTCGCCGGGCGCCAGCTGGTGTCGCGCCTGCCGCTGGTGCCCAACAAAGACCTGCTTTTCGCCACCTTCGCGATCCTGATCATCGGGCATGATAAAGCCTTGTCGGACTTGATGGCCTTCACCGGCGCTTCGACATTGGCGATGCATCTGTTGCTGACCGCATCGTTCGGCGTGGAGTATCTGTGGGAAAGGAAGCGGGATTGGGACGCAACGGGCTGAGCCTCGCGCTCGCGGCGGCGATCGTCGCCACGGCTGGCGCGCCTGCCGCGCGGGCACAGGTACTGGGCAGTGACGCCGCGGCCTGCAACACCGGGCAAGGTCCGGCCGTACGGGTCGCGATCACCGGGCTGAAGGATATGCGGGGCGAACTGAAGCTGGAACTGTATCCGGCCAATGAGGACGATTTCCTCGCCGGGGAAGACGAGCTGACCGCGCAGGGCAAGCCGTTCCGCCGCGTCACCGTGCCGGTGCCGGCTGGCGGCGGCGCGACGATGTGCATCCGGGTGCCGCGTCCGGGTCGCTGGGCGCTGTTCGTCGGCCATGATCGCGACGGCAAGCGCAAATTCAACTTCTGGAGCGACGGCGCGGGCTTTCCGTCGAACCGCCGCATCGGCCGGGCCAAACCGAAGCTGGCCGATGCGCTGATCGACGTGGGGCCGGGAATCACCACCACCAGCGTGCGCATGCAATATCTGCGCGGGTTGGGCGGCTTCGGGCCCATCGGATAAGAAGGAGACGAGGCCGATGCGGATCGTCGACGTCAACGAACTCTATTCGCCCACCGGGGGCGGCGTGCGCTCGTATATCGATCGCAAGCTCGCGATCCTGCCGGAACTGGGGCATGAGCAGATCGTGATCGCGCCGGGGCGCGAGGACCGGATCGAGGAACGGCCCGGCGGATCGAAGATCATCTTCGTCAAGGCGCCGGGATTGCCGTTCGACTCGAACTACGGCCTGTTCTGGGAGGCCGCGCCGGTCCACCGCCTGCTCGACGAACTCAAGCCCGACGTGGTCGAGAATTGCTCGCCGTGGCGTTCCGCGCGGATCGTCGCCGGCTGGCAGGGCCCCGCGATCAAATCGTGGTTCCTGCACAACGACAACAAGGAAGCCTATCCCAAGCGATGGTTCGCCCGGGTCGCGTCGGAAGCGACGATCGAGCGCGCGTTCGGCTGGTACGACCGGTATATGACGCGGATGATGGCGCCGTTCAACACGATCGTCACCAACGGGCCGACGCTAACCGACCGCCTTACCGCGCGCGGGCTGCGGATCGACGCGACGATGACGCTGGGGATCGAGCGGCAGCATTTCTCGCCCGCGCTGCGCAGTCCGGCGTTGCGCGCGGCGATGCTGGCGCAATGCGGGCTGCCGGAGGATGCACATCTGCTGATCGGCGTCGGGCGGCACCATCCTGAAAAGCAATGGCCGATGGTGATCGACGCGGTGCGGCGCGCGGGCACCCGCCTGCCGGTCGGGCTGGTGCTGTTGGGGCTTGGCCCCGACACCCGCACGCTGGAACGCCATATCGCCGATAGTCCGCACGTCCGGCTGTTCCAGCCGGTCTATGATCGCGTTCAGCTGGCGTCATTGATGGCGAGCGCCGACGCCTTCATCCACGGCTGCACCAGCGAGACGTTCGGCATGGTCGCGTCGGAAGCGCTTGCCTCCGGTCTGCCGCTGATCGTTCCCGACAAGGGCGGCGCGGCGGCGGTGGCGAAGCCCGCCTATGCCGAAACCTATCGTGGCGGCAACGCCTATGAATGCGCCGCCGCGATCGTGCGGCTGTTGTTGCGCGATCGGCCGCTGGTGCGCCGCGCCGCGCTGGTCGCGTCGGAAACGGTGCTAAGCGACCGCGACCATGCCGCCGCGCTCGTGGCGCATTATCAGGCGATGATCGACGCGCGCGCCGCCGATCCCGGCGCGGTCGCGGGCAGAAGGTCCGCATAGGCGGACGCGCGATGCCTCGGGAAGGCGGCGAAGGTCCAGTCGATGCTGTCGAGCAATTGCGGCACCGTCACGTCGCCGGGGTGCACCGCGATCCGCACCGTCTCGCTTGGCTGCAACACATGGCGCAGGATCGCGGCGGCCGCCAGCGAGCTGAGCTGACGCGGCCGTGAACGGCTCGCCCAGGTGATCACCGGGCCACGCGCGACGATCGCGGCGCGGCCCTCGACGCCCGGCCGCCAGACGCGGGCATGGTCCTCCGCCAACGCGAAACCGGCATCGCCGAGCGCGATGCGGGCATCATCCGAATAGAGCCACGCCGGCGCGATGAAGCCGGTCGCGGCGCGCCCGGTCAGATCCTCGACCAGCGCCTTGCCGCGCCGCATCCGCGCCAGCGCCTCGGCATGGTCGAGGCCCAGAAACTCACCCTCGCCCGCGGTCATATGCTTCGCTTTCAGCGCCGCCGCCCCGCGGTGCGCCGAGTCGTCGAGATGCGACCAGCCGTGGACGAACATCTCGATTCCCGCGTCGGCCCAGGCGCGCAGGCGCGCGCCGAACGCAGCGGTGATCGGCGCCTGGTTCCAGTGATCGGGCACCACCAGCATCGCGAGCCGTGTGCCGACATGCGGCGCAAGACGATCAAGCAACTGATCGACCGCGCTTTCGAAGCGGGGCGAGACATCGTGGATCGAGGCGAGAAGGCGCTTCATGGGCCCGGTTCCAAGCATGCGCGAGACAGCAATTCAACCATTCATCTACCCTCGGCGGCGCGGCTGTCATCATAGCGTCACCGATTGCGGCGCATCGCCATCGGGTCGATCGTACTGCCTTCACCAAAGGATGCTCCGGATGCCGCTGACGCTTTCCCGCCGTAGCCTGCTTGTCACCGGAACCTTGGGGCTTGGCGCCTTCGCCGTGCCCGGCCTTGGTGTCGCCCAGACCGTGCTGGCGGCGCGAGGCTTCACGCATTCGGTCGCCAGCGGCGAGCCCGGCGCGGATTCGATGCTGTTGTGGACGCGCTTCGTTCCCGCCGCCGGGGATTCGGCGCGACTCGTCGCGGAAGTGAGCGAGACCCCCGATTTCGCGCGCATCGTCGCCACCGGCGCGGCGATCACCGGCGCCTGGCGCGACTGGACGGTGAAGATCACGGTCGATGGCCTGCGCGCCGGGCAGCGCTATCATTATCGCTTCATCGCGGCGGACGGCACGCGCTCGCCGGTGGGCGAGACGAAGACCCTGCCCGATAGCGCGGCGCCGATGTGGCGCGCGGCGGTCTTCTCCTGCTCGAATTTCGGGTTCGGCTGGTTCAACGCCTATGGCCATGCCGCCGCGCGCGACGATATCGATTGCGCGATCCACCTCGGCGACTATTTCTACGAATATTCACCCGGCAATTACCCGCCGGCCGCGGCGCAGGTGGCCGGACGCGTGCCGCAACCGCTGGCGGAAACGATCCATCTTGCGGACTATCGCCTGCGCTATGCCAGCTATCGCGCCGACCCGGATCTGCAGGCATTGCACGCTCGCGTGCCGTGGATCGTGCAATGGGACGATCACGAAAGCGCGAACGATTCGTGGGAGGGCGGCGCCCAGAACCACGATCCCGCGACCGAAGGCGACTGGAACACGCGCCGCGCCGCCGCGGTGCAGGCCTATCGCGAGTGGATGCCGGTCTCGGACGAACCGTGGAAAGCCTATGACATCGGCACGCTCGCGACGCTGTGGCGCACCGAGACGCGGCTGTTCGCGCGCTCCCGTCAGAACGAGATCGCCGACATCATCGGCAGCGGCGATCCGGCGACCGCGCTGAAGGCGTTCCGCGACGGTGCCTGGTCGGATCCGGCGGTGACGATGCTGGGATCGCAACAGGAAAGCTGGCTGGCGCATGATTTGACCCGCTCCGTGCGGCAGGGGCAGAAATGGCAGGTGGTCGGCTTCGGCACGATCCTCGGCAATTTGCGGACGCCCGAAGTGGCGGGAAGCTGGATCGATCCCGGCAACAAGCGCGCGGTGGGCTATGTCACGGCGTCGATCGCCGCGTCCCAGGCAGGATTGCCGGGCAATCTCGATTCGTGGGGCGGCTATCCCTCGGCGCGCGCACGCTTCCTGAAAAGCGCGCAGGCGGCGGAGGCGAACCTGATCGTGATCTGCGGCGACAGCCACAACGCCTGGGCATTCGACCTGGCGCAGGATGGTCCGGCGGGGGTCGAGTTCGCCGGGCATGCGGTGACCTCGCCCGGCTACGAAAGCGCGATCAAGCGGGATCCGCGCGACGTGGCGCGTGCGATGGTAGCGGCCAATCCGGAGCTGAAATGGTGCGACACGTCGCGGCGCGGCTATATGGCGCTGACGATCACCCCGGAGCGCGTGCGCAACGACTGGCTGTTCGTCGATACGATCCGCGATCGACGCCCGACCGCGACGGTGGGGCATAGCGCCGAGGTGATGCGCGGGCAGCGCGTGATGACGGCCTAGGCGCCCATGGGAGGGGTCGTCAGTGACGCCCCCTCATCGTCCTCAAGCGCCTGCGCGAGCAGCGCGCGGATATGGCGGAGCGTCATCAGCGGGTCGTCCGCGGTTGCCACGGGCACGCGCGGGTCAGTGGCCAGCAGTTGCTGCACCCCTTTAATCGTATAACCCTCGTGATTCAGCAGCCGGTCGATCCGTTCGACCAGCGCAATATCCTCGGGTCGGTAGTAACGGCGGTTGCCCGCGCGCGTGACCGGCCGCAATTGCGGAAAACGCGCTTCCCAATAGCGCAGCACGTGGGCGGCGATCCCGGTCGTCTGGACGACCTCGCCGATGGTGCGGAATGCGGCGGCGGACTTGGTTTCCGACGCCACCCCCGTCAGCCGCCGCCGATAATCTTGTCGCGCATCATCTGGCTGGCACGGAAGGTCAGCACGCGCCGCGGCGCGATCGGCACTTCAATCCCGGTCTTGGGGTTGCGTCCGATGCGCTCCCCCTTGTCGCGCAGCACGAACGTGCCGAAGCCCGAGATCTTCACATTCTCGCCGTTGGACAGCGCCGTGCACATCTTTTCAAGAATCTGTTCGACCAGTCGTGCCGAGTCCGCGCGCGACAATCCGACCTGCCGATGCAGCGACTCCGCGAGATCTGCCCGCGTGAGCGTGCCTGCCTCCGTCATTTCCGTCCTCTTCCCCCAAAAAGGTTGGCAACGTCGAATGTTAGTCCGTCATTCCCACCATGTCGATCGGCTTAACGAACCTGATAGAGGTTAAACCCTAATCACCGCGGCGCCCCAGGTGAACCCCCCACCCATCGCCTCGAGCACTACAATCTGTCCCGGAAGGATGCGACCGTCGCGCATCGCGGTATCCAGCGCGAGCGGCACCGATGCGGCGGAGGTATTCGCATGCCGATCGACCGTCATCACCACCTTGTCCGCCGGCAGCGACAGCTTGCGCGCGGTGGCGTCCAGGATGCGGGCGTTCGCCTGGTGCGGCACCACCCAATCGACCGCCGAGGTCGACAGGCCGGCGGCCCGCAACGCCTCCTCCATCACCGCGGCAAGGTTCACCACGGCGTGGCGGAACACCTCGCGCCCCTTCATCCGCAGCTTGCCGACGGTGCCGGTGGTCGAAGGACCGCCATCGACATAGAGCAGCTCGTTATGTCGCCCGTCCGCGTGCAGCCGGGTGGCGAGGATGCCCTGCGCCGCCGGATCGCCGGCGTCGTCCGCGGTATCGCGCGCTTCCAGCACGACCGCGCCGGCCCCGTCGCCGAACAACACGCAGGTGGTGCGATCCTGCCAGTCGAGGATGCGGCTGAACGTTTCCGCGCCGATCACCAGCGCGCGACGCTGAACGCCGGATCGCAGCATCGCGTCCGCAACCTGCACCGCATAGAGGAAACCCGAACAGACCGCAGCGACGTCGAAGGCGACGCAGTCGTCGATGCCCAGCATCGCCTGCACCTTGGTCGCGGTGGCGGGAAAGGTCTGGTCGGGCGTGGCGGTGGCGAGCACGATCAGGTCGATGTCCTGCGCGCGGAGACCGGCGGCGGCCAGAGCCGCCTTGCACGCATCGGCCGCGAGCGTCGCGGTGGTTTCATCGGGGCCGGCGATATGGCGAAAGCGGATGCCAGTCCGTTCGACGATCCACTCGTCCGTCGTATCCACCTGCTGCGCAAGTTCGGCATTCGATACACGGCGCGCCGGCAGGGCGGAGCCGGTACCCGTCAGGACCGAACGGATCATGCCGCCGCCTTCGATTCGAAATTGCCCAGATCCTCGGCGATCCGCCGGGCGAGATCGGCTTTCACCATCTTCGCGGCATTGCCGATCGCGGTGGCGACGCCGCGTTCGTTCGCGCCGCCATGGCTTTTCACGACAAGCCCGTTGAGCCCCAGGAAAACAGCGCCATTGTGATTGTTCGGATCGAGGTGATCGCGCAGCAGCTCCGTCGCCGGGCGCGAGATCAGGAAGCCGAGCTTCGAGCGTACCGAGCTGCGAAAGGCGCGCTTGAGCAGGTCGGCAACGAAACGCGCCGTGCCCTCGGCGGTCTTCAGCGCGATATTGCCCGAGAAACCGTCGCAGACGATCACGTCATGTTCGCCGCGCGACAGCCGATCGCCCTCGACGAACCCGGCGAAGGTCATCGGCAGATGCGGGCCCTTTCGCAGCATCTGCGCAGCGTCTCGAATCGCCTCGGTGCCCTTCTGATCCTCGCTGCCGATGTTGAGCAGCGCGACTCGTGGCGAGGCGAGGTCGAGGGTGGTGCGCGCATAGGCCGCCCCCATCACCGCGAACTGCACAAGGTTGCGGGCATCGCACTCGGTGTTCGCGCCGAGATCGAGCACCACCACGTCATTCTCGCCCAGCGTCGGCAGCAGCGCGGCCAGCGCGGGTCGATCGATCCCGGGCATCGTCCGCAACGACAGCTTCGCCATCGCCATCAGCGCGCCGGTATTGCCGGCGGACACCGCGGCGCCGGCGCGGCCCTGCTTCACGCAGTCGATCGCGATGCCCATCGACGTCGTCCGCGCCCGGCGCAACGCCTGGCTCGGCTTCTCGTCGCCCGCGATCACGTCGGGTGCGTGGACGATCTCGCTGTGCTGCGACAGATTGGGGTGATTCGCCAGCCCCGCCCTGATCGCGGTCTCGTCGCCCACCAGCAGGAAGCTGATGTCGTCGTAGCGGCGGCGGGCACGCGCCACGCCGGCCAGCATGACCGCCAGCCCCTCGTCACCGCCCATCGCGTCGATGGCGATCCGGGACCTGTCGGACATCACTGGCTATCGCTCCTGATCAAAGTAGGCGGCGTCGATTCCCGTTCAGGCCTCGACCGCAACGACCTCGCGGCCGTTATAATGGCCACAGGCGGTGCACAGATTGTGGGGGCGCTTCAGCTCACCACAATTCGGGCATTCCTGGAACGCCTCTACCGAGAGAGCGTCGTGCGCGCGGCGCATGCCACGGCGGGAGGGAGAAGTCTTTCGCTTGGGGACGGCCATCGCGGCACCTTGATCTGTCTATAGTTCAAAAACAACGACGGGCCGGTGCACGGTAGCAGCGCGGTCGACACAATCGCCGGCCGCGGCTGGCAGCCGGGCATCGGCACGCATCGCGAAGAACCGCGCCTATAGCGATTTTCCTTCTGGTTGCAAGCGGCGCGCGGGGGTGGCACGGTTGCGACGCCGGAACGATCGCCCGGTATATAAGCGAGGGGGAGGGGAAAGATGATCCTGCCGGTGACGCTGACGATGGCCGCCGCGGCCGCGGTGCTGAACCTGTGGCTGGCGATGCGAATCGTGCCCGGGCGGATGCGCGGCAAGATCATGCTGGGTGACGGCGGCGATCAGGCGATGTTCGCGCGCCAGCGCGCGCATGCCAATTATACCGAATATGCGCCATTCGTGGTGCTGCTGATCGGCGCGATCGAACTGGCGGGCGGTTCGCCGACGTGGCTGTGGGTCGCGGGGGCGACGTTCGTGCTGTCGCGCGTGGCGCACGGCCTGGGAATGACCCGGCCCGCCCCCAATCCGCTCCGCGCGGGCGGCGCGATGCTGACCTGGGTGATCCTGGCGCTGCTGGCCGGGTGGGCGCTGGCAATCGCTTATGGCGCCGCCGCGCACCCCGCGACCGACACGATCCAGCTCATGCCGGCGCGCGCGGCGCAGCGATAGCACGCATCCCCGTCAGGCGGACATCGCCGAGTCGCTGACGAACATGTTCCACTGCCGCTCATGCGCGAAGGTACTGGGTTTGCCGTGACCGGGGATGAAGGCGGTATCGTCGCCGAGCGGCCACAGCTTGTTGACGATCGTTTCCAGCAATTGCTTGTGGTTGCCCTGCGGCAGGTCCGTCCGTCCCACCGACCCCTGGAACAGCACGTCCCCCACCTGCGCGAAGCGTGACGGCGCGTGATGGAAGATGACATGGCCCGCGGTGTGCCCGGGGGTATGGTAGACATCGAGCGTCAGCGCGCCGACCGTCACCGTATCGCCATCGTCGAGCCAGCGGTCGGGTTCGAAGGGCACGCCGCGAATGCCCCAGTTGCGCCCGTCATCCGCCAGCCGCGCCAGCCAGAAGCGGTCGTCCTCGTGGGGCCCTTCGATCGGCACGCCCAGCGTTTCGGCAAGCGGCTTCGCCTCGCCGGCATGGTCGATATGGCCGTGGGTCAGCAGCACCTTCTCGACCGTCACGCCATGTTGCGCGATCGCCGCTTCGATCTTCGGCAGGTCCCCGCCCGGATCGATCACCGCCGCCTTCATCGTCGCGGTGCACCAGATCAGCGTGCAATTCTGCTCGATCGGCGTCACCGGGATGATCGTCGCGCGCAACGGCGGCTGTGTCATTCGTTCATTCTCCGTGGATAGGTCGAGGCGGGCGTCACGGCGGACAGGATCCGGATCACAGGGGCCAGCTCACAGGGACCAGATCTAGGCGGGGCATCACGGCGACGCAACGGCGTGCGCCCCGTCGCGCGATGCTTGCCGCGGCGAGGAAGGGCGGGCATCAGGAACCGACGATGGTCGCGCTTGCCCCCCAGCCCCCCGTTCCGCCCGCCGGAACGCCGTTCGTGCTGCTTGACGATGCGCGGGCGGGGGGCGCCCCGGCGCGGCTCTACACCGGCCCGCGCCATATCCTGGTCGCCACCGAAGCATCGCAGGTCCGCGCGGTGATCGACGCCGCCAGCACCGATACGGCGGACGCCGCCGGCTTCCTGTCCTACGCCGCCGGGGGCGCATTCGAGCCGCGCGCGGCGGACCCGCACCCCTGCCCCACCCCGCTCGCCTGGTTCGGGCTGTTCGACGGCTGGCGGACGATCGACGATGTCGCGTCATGGTTGCCCGACGCCGCCGGGGCGGCGCTGGGGCCGCTCACCCCGGCGGTCAGCCATGACGATTACGCCGCGATGTTCGACGCGGCCCAGGCGCTGATCACCGCGGGCGACCTGTACCAGCTGAACCTGACGTTTCGGGCCACCGTGCCGGTGCTGGGCGATGCGCTGGCGCTTTATGCCCGCCTGCGCGGCGCGGCCGGGGCTGGCTGGGGGGCGATCGTCGCCACGGGCGATCAGCTGCTGCTGTCGTTCTCCCCCGAATTGTTCGTCGCGGTCGACGGTGACCGGCTGACCTGCCGCCCGATGAAGGGTACCGCGCGCCGCGATCCCGATGCCGCGCGCGATGCCGCTGCCGCGGACACGCTGGCGGCCGATACGAAGCAGCGTGCCGAAAATCTGATGATCGTCGATCTGATGCGTAACGATCTGGCGCGCGTCGCTGTCGCGGGCAGCGTGGACGTACCCGCCCTGTTCGCGATCGAACGCTATCCGACCGTGCATCAGATGACCTCGACCGTCACCGCGACGCTGGCACCGGGCCGCGACGTGCGCGATGTGCTGGCCGCGCTATTCCCCTGCGGGTCGGTCACCGGGGCGCCCAAGGTGCGTGCGATGCAGGCGATCGCCGCGATCGAGCGCGGCCCCGCGCGCGGGCCCTATACGGGCGCGATCGGGCGGATCGATCGCAGCGGCGATGCGATGTTCAACGTCGCGATCCGAACCCTGCTGATCGATCGCGACGCGCGCGAGGCGACGTTGGGCATCGGTGGCGGGATCGTCGCCGATTCGCGCGTCGACGACGAATGGGACGAGGCGATGGCGAAGGCGGCGTTTCTCGATGCCGCGCGAGCGTCAGGCGACCTGATCGAGACGATGGCCTTCGATCCGATCGAAGGCATACCTTTGGTCGAGCGCCATCTGGAGCGGATGAAGGGCAGCGCGCTGCTGCTGGGCTTTGCCTTCGATCGACACGCGACCCGAAACGAATTGCAGGCGGCCACCTTTCGCCTGCGCGAACCGGCCCGGATACGGCTGTTGCTGGCGCGATCGGGCGCGATCGCGATCGAGGTCGCGCCGCTGCCGCCGGTGCTGACGCGGCCGTTGCGCGCGGTCGCCGCGCGGCTGCCGGTGGCGCGCGACGACTGGCGCCTGCAGCACAAGACCACCGATCGCGGCTTCTGGGATCGCGCGCGACGGGCGACGGGCGCGGACGAAGTCGTGTTCGTCGATCCGGCGGGGACGCTGACCGAGGGCAGTTTCACGAATATCTTCGTCGCCCGGGGCGACTACCTGCTGACACCGCGGGCCGGCCCGCTGCTGCCGGGCGTGCTGCGCGCCGAACTGCTGGCGACCGGGCGGGCGATCGAGGCGGATCTGACCGTGGACGATCTGCGCGATGGTTTTCTGCTCGGCAACGCGCTGCGCGGCCTGATGCCGGCGGTGCTGACGGTTGCACAATGAAGCGCAAGGTCGCATAGGCGCGCACGCAATTTTCTACCGAAGGCGCCGATCCATGCAGACTTCCGCCGCGCTCGATCGCATCAACCCGTCGCCGACGCTGGCGATCACCAGCCGCGTGCTGGAACTGAAGCGGGCGGGTGTGGACGTGATCGGCCTGGGCGCGGGCGAGCCCGATTTCGACACCCCGGACTTCGTCAAGGAAGCCGCGATTCAGGCGATCCGCGACGGAAAGACCAAATATACCAACGTCGACGGCACCCCCGAGCTGAAGGAGGCGATCGTCGCCAAGTTCAAGCGCGACAACGCGCTGGATTATACGCCGGCGCAAGTGACCGTGAACGTCGGCGGCAAGCACACGTTGTTCAACGCCTTGGTCGCGACGCTGGACGCGGGCGACGAGGTGATCGTGCCGGCCCCTTATTGGGTCAGCTATCCCGACGTGGTGCAATTCGCGGGCGCAACCCCGGTGATCGTGCCTGCGGGTGCCGAATTCGGGTACAAGCTGACGCCGGCGATGCTGGAGGCGGCGATCACCCCGCGCACCAAATGGGTGATCCTCAATTCGCCCTCGAATCCAACCGGCGCCGCCTATTCGGTCGCGGAACTCAAGGCGCTGGGCGAGGTGCTGGAGCGACATCCGCACGTGTGGATCTTCGCCGACGATATGTACGAACATATCGTCTATGACGACTTCCGCTTCGCGACGATCGCGGAGGTGTGCCCGTCGCTGTACGACCGCACGCTGACCGTGAATGGTTGTTCCAAGGCCTATGCGATGACCGGCTGGCGGATCGGCTTCGCCGCCGGCGCGGGGTGGCTGATCAAGGCGATGGCGAAGTTGCAATCGCAATCGACCAGCAATCCCTGTTCGATCGCGCAGGCGGCGGCGGTGGCGGCGCTGACCGGCGACCAGTCGTTCCTGAAGGACCGCGCCGCCGCATTCCAGCAACGGCGCGATCTGGTCGTCTCGATGCTGAACCAGGCGGATGGCATCCACTGCCCGCGCCCCGAAGGCGCCTTTTACGTCTATCCCGACGTGTCGGGCGTGATCGGCAAGTCGACCCCGGCAGGCAAGCGGATCGATGACGACAGCGATTTCGTCACCTATCTGCTCGACGACGCGAAGGTGGCCGCGGTGCAGGGCATCGCCTTTGGCGTGTCGCCCGCGATGCGGATCAGCTATGCCACATCGGAAGCGTTGCTGACCGAGGCATGCCAACGAATCCAGACGGCTTGCGCGGCGCTGCGATAGTTTTCAGGGCGGAAACAATCGCTTTCCATCGTTGATATATGCCGGCAACGCCGCCGGGCCTATATCGACGCCGGATGAACGGCGACCCAAGCGCCGGTTCATCCTGACAGGATTAGAGACGATCCATCGGATGGCCGCCTGACGGTGGCCTCCGTTGCGTTCGATCACGCCGCACAGACGGCCGCATAGACGAGAGACGACCCATGACCCGATTGTTCAAAAGCAGCTTCATTCGCCAGTTCGCCGGTGGCTTCGTGCTCGGTGCGATCGGGATGATGGGTCTGCACATCACCCAGCCGCAAATGCCCACGACGCCCTATGCCGCGTCGACGCAGGTGGTGCGCTGATCCACTGACGCATCGCCAGAATGCCGGCGCGCCACACCCCGGCACGCCCTCTGGCACGCGGCGGTCGCACCCCCTATCTTGGCTTCATGACGCTTCGCTACCCGCTCGCGCTGACACCGCTGTTCCTCGCCGCCTGCGGCCCCGCCGCGGCCGAGCGTGCCGTTCCCATCCCCGCCGCGGCGCAGGACGTGCCCGCCGCCGGTGCGCCCCAGGTCGCGGTGCTGGCCGGGGGCTGCTTCTGGGGCATGGAAGCGGTGTTCCAGCAGGTGAAGGGCGTGCGCGACGTCACCGCCGGTTATGCCGGCGGCACCAAGGCGACCGCGCGCTATGATGCGGTCAGCAGCGAAACGACCCGCCACGCGGAGGCGATCCGGATCAGCTACGATCCGCGCGTCGTCAGCTATGCCACGCTGTTGCGGGTCTATTTCTCGATCGCGCACGATCCCACCCAGCTGAACCGACAGGGACCGGATAGCGGCAGCAGCTATCGCTCGGCGATCTTCCCGCAATCCGCGCAGCAGCGTGCGGTGGCGGCCGCCTATATCGCTCAGCTGACGAAGGCCCATGCCTTTCCGGGCGCGATCGTGACGACGCTGGAACAGGGTGCCTTCTATCCGGCGGAAGCCTATCATCAGGACTTCTTCCGCCGCCATCCGACCCATCCCTATATCGTCCGCTGGGACAAGCCGAAGGTCGCGGCGTTCCGCGCTGGCTTTCCCAAGCTGGCGGTGTAAGCGAGCGGCGGCATCTCGCTATCCGGTGAGGGCGGTCTGCCCGCCGCCCGTTACCGGCATGTTCCCGGACCCATCGGGCCTCCGGCGTCAGTCGCCGACCGGGCCCGCCGTGTCGCCAATCCGTCGCGCCGCATCCGCCAGCAACACCGGCACGCCCGCCCGGACGGGATAGGCCAGCCCAGCCGCGTCCGACACCAGCTCCCCCGCCGCCACGTCGTGGCGCAGCGGAGTGCGCGTGATCGGGCAGACCAGCCGCTCCAGCATCCAGGAGTCGATCGCCGGCGCCGCGCCGCTCATTGCAGCGTCACCCGATCCTCGCCGTCGTGGCGACCGAAAAACTGCATCAACTGCACCAGCAGCTCGGCGCGTTCGGCGATGCCCGGCGCCTCCAGCAGCGCCTGCTTCGCGGCAACATCGAACGGCGCGATCTGCGCGATGCCATTGACCAGGCTGCTGTCGTCAAGCCGGCCGACCGCCTCCCAATCGACGGCATAGCCTTGCGCCTCGGCAAAACGGCGCGATTCGAGTTCGAGTGACGACCGCGCCGCCAGCGCGAGCACCTCGTCGCGCGGCGACGGCATCAACATCGCCTCGACCTGTCGGAACGGCGTCGTCACATCCAGTTCCTCGATCACCCGAAACAGCGACAGGCCCTCGAGGATCAGATTGTAGCGTCCGTCGTCCAGCGCCTCCACCTCCGCGATCCGCCCGACGCAACCGACATCGAATAACGCGGGGCGATCGCGATCGGGGCTGTCGGTGCGCGGCTGGATCATCGCGATACGACGATCGCGGGCGATCGCGTCGGACACCATCGCGCGATAGCGCGGCTCGAAGATGTGGAGCGGCAGATGCAGCCCGGGGAACAGCAATGCCCCGGGCAACGGAAAGATCGACAGCCGGGTCGTGTCGCCTGGCATCAGCCGAACAGCACCGCCGACAATCGCCGGCGCTGCGCCGAGACCCAGGGATCTTCCAGCCCGACCACCTCGAACAGCTTCAGCAACTGCTGCCGTGCCGCGCCGTCGTTCCAGTCCCGCTCGCGCTTGACGATGTCGAGAAAACCGTCCGCCGCTGCGTCGCGATCGCCCGCCGCCATCCGCGCATTGGCCAGATCGTAGCGCGCCTGCAGATCCTCGGGATCGCGCGCGACCGCCGCCTCCAGCGGGGCAAGATCGTCGACGGCGGGCGCCGACTGCGCCAGCGCGAGCGCCGATTTGGCGCGCGCGATATCCGGCAAGGTCGCGACGTCCGCCGGCAAAGCGTCGATCGCCGCCGCCGCCTCGTCGGTACGCCCCGCCGCGACCAGCGCGCGGATCCGGCCCGACAGCACGGCATGATGCTCGGGCGCCATGTCCGCCAGTTGATCGAAGATCGACAGTGCGCGCTCGGCATCGCCCTGTGCCAGCACGTCCTCGGCCATCGCGATCAGCGGCTCCAGCTCCGCTTCCTGCGACTGGGCCTCACCCTGGATCGGCAATTGCCGCAACAACTGGTCCAGCGTGGTGCGCAATTGCGACTCGGTACGGGCGCTGGTCAGGTCGGCGACCAATTGCCCCTGGAACATCGCATAGACCGTTGGGATCGAGCGGATCTGGAATTGCGCGGCGATGAACTGGTCCTTGTCGGTATCGACCTTCGCCAGCACCACGCCCTTGTCAGCATATTCCGCCGCGACCTTTTCGAGCACCGGGGCGAGCGCCTTGCACGGCCCGCACCATTCGGCCCAGAAATCGATGATGACGAGCTGCGTCATCGACGGCTCGACGACGTCGGCACGGAAGCGCTGGATCGCTTCCTTCTCTGCCGGTGACATTCCTAGCGTGGCCAAGCGGGCGCTCCTGTTCCAAGTGTCGCGCCCTTATGTGGGAAGGCGGCGGGGGATACAAACCCCCCGCCGCCCCACCGGATCACCCGTGCATCAGAAGGCGGCGGTGATCGTGAACACCGCGGTCGACCCCGCGATCGAGCTGCCGTCCTTCGTCGAGGCGAAGTTGGGGAAGATATAGGCCGATTCGGCGTTGCTGATGTCAGTGTCGACATAGGCAGCGCTCAGCGTCAGCGGGGTGCCCTTGATCGCCAGATCCGCACCGAGCAACCAGTCCCAATAGGCCCCGGTCGGTGCAGCGCTGGTGCCGTTGGGCCCCAGTCCACGATTGCCGTTCGAATGGCCGATATGCGCCTTCAGCGTCAGCGGGGTTCCCGGCAGCGCGGTCGACCCGTCGCCCCAGACGTACAGATTGTCATTCCCCTTGCCCGGATTCTGCGGCGTCCCGGCGGCATAGGAGGCGGCGTCATTGTACCATTGCCCCAGCGCCTGCTGCTTCGGTGCATAGGCGACGCCCGCCAGCAGGCTGACCGGCCCGGCGGTGCCCGACAGTTTCACGAACGGTTCGGCGAAATCGGTTTTCGACGCGCCACCCGGATACATGTACCAGGTCAACCCGACGTCCAGGGCGCCACCCGCCCCGATCGGCATCTTGTACCCGCCGATCAGATCAAGCTCCATGTTCGAGCCGCCGAACGTGCCCCAGCCGGACAGGTTCGATCCCCAGGCGCCGACATACACGCCGCTTTTGTGCGCGATCGTGAAGCCGCCCTGGATCGCGCCTTCCTTGTCGGTCTGCGAAACGCCACGCAGACGATAGTCGGTGGTCAGCCCGACGCTACCCGTCACGGTGATCGGCTTGGGGGGGTCGGTGTCCTGCGCTGCCGCGGGAACAGCCGCGACGGCCAGCATCACGGCGGGGAGACAGAAAACGTACTTCATGGAACCTCCTGTGGTGCAGAGGCTCCTCCTGCTATGTGATCCGCGCCCGCTCTCTCCCCACACGAAAAAGGGAGGGCAGCCGCTCGGCCACCCCCCCTGCGTATGCAACGCGCTTTTCAGAAATATTTCTATAATGTGTCGAAATGTGTCTTAGTGGTTTGCCTGCGCCAGTGTGGCGATCCGGCCACGCGCGCCGGTGATCTCGATACGCGTCCCGCTGGCGCGACGGCGTTGGAACCAGTCACGCAGCATTTCGGCGCTGGTGTGGTCGACCGCGTCGAGCCGCGAGGCGTCAATCCGTACCGGGGTGCCCGCCGGCACGCGATCGAGCGTCTCGCTGAGGCGCGGCAAGGTCACGAAGGTGGCGGTGCCATCCAGCGTGATGGCATGCGCGCCGCCTTCGCTCGTTTCCAGCACCTTGAGCCGCAACCGGCGCAGATGCGGCACCAGCTCCAGCATCGTCAGCCCGATGCCGACCAGCACGCCGGTCAGAAGATCGGTCGCCACCACCATGATCAGCGTCGCCGCCCAGATCACCACCGGCAGCATGCCATAGTCGCGGAACAGGTGGCGGGCGTGTTTCAGGCTGACCAGCCGCCAGCCGGTCACCACCAGGATCGCGCCCAGCGCCGCCATCGGAATCATCGTCAGCACGAACGGCAGCGCCGCGACGAAGCCGAGGATCCACACGCCGTGCAATATCGCCGACAGCCGCGTCGCAGCGCCCGCCTGGACGTTGGCCGAGCTGCGCACGATCACCCCGGTCATCGGCAGCGCGCCGGCGAAACCGCACAACAGGTTGCCGATGCCCTGCGCGCGCAACTCCTTGTTGTAATCGGTGCGCACGCCGTCGTGCATCTTGTCGACCGCCGCCGCCGACAGCAGCGTCTCCGCCGAGGCGATGAAGGCGATCGCCACTGCGGCCGCCACCACAGACGGATCGAGCAGCCGCATGAAGGCATTGCCGGTCGGCGGCGCGATCGCCGCGACGATCGAATCGGGCACCTGCACCCGCGCCACATCGGCCCCGATCAGCACCGCCAGCGCGGTGCCGACGACGACACCGACCAGCGCGCCGGGCAACAGCCTCATCGACGCCGGGCGCCATTTCTCCCACGCCAGCATCGCCGCGATCGTCGCCAGCGCGATCGCGAAGGCGAATTCCGCCGCCTGCCAGTTCGTGGCCGACAGCCCGAACATGCGCCCTGGCGCCGCCGCCAGATTCTGCAGGCCGCTGGGCAAGGGGCGATGATCGAACAACACGTGGAACTGGCCAACGACGATCAGCACGCCGATCCCGGCGAGCATGCCGTGCACCACCGCCGGGGAGATCGCCTTGAACCAGCCGCCCAGCCGGAACACCCCGGCCGCGACCTGCACCGCGCCGGCGACGACGAGGATCGGGCCGAGCGCGCTCAATCCCTGATCGCGGACCAGCTCGTACACGATCACCGCCAGACCGGCGGCGGGGCCGCTGACCTGCAACGGCGAACCCGCCAGCGCACCGACGATGATGCCGCCGATGATCCCGGTGATCAGCCCCTTTTCCGCCGGCACGCCCGAGGCGATCGCGATCCCCATGCACAGGGGCATCGCCACCAGGAAGACGACGATCGAAGCGGTGAGGTCACGCCCGAGCAGGCGGACTTCCGGTTTTGACACACCGGGGCGTGGCGGGACGGGACGGATGTCGTCCGCTCCAGAGGCAAGGGAAGCCATGGCGACGATCTCTCCTAAAGGCCAATCGTCCAGTTCCTAAGCCGCCTGCTTTGCTGACGTCCGACGGCTTTGTGACATTTGGTTGCGGACGCAAACGCCCGCGCGGCGCGGCGATACGCTCGATCGGCAGTTCCGGCGGTAGCATCGCCAATGCCGTCAACGTCAGAGAGGGCGCATTGCGCCGCGACCAGCTGCTGGGTGAACGCCGGACCTCATCGAAGCGAGCGATCGACGTCTAGACATCATGCCCCCCCTACCCGCTGCTAAGAAGGGCATCGAAATAGGCGATTGTCTTGATCAGGCCGTCACGCAACGGCACCTTCGGCTCCCAATCCAGCGTTCGCTGCGCCTTTCCAATATCCGGTTTTCGCTGCATAGGGTCATCTTGCGGACGGGGATGCGCCACAATGCGCGAGGCAGAGCCTGTCAGCTCTATCACCTGCTCTGCCAGTTCCCTGATCGTGAATTCGACCGGATTTCCGAGGTTGATGGGCCCGACGATGTCATCCGCCGTGTCCATCAGACGAAGGAATCCCTCAATCAAATCCTCGTAGTAACAGAACGAGCGGGTTTGCGAGCCGTCGCCGTAGAGCGTGATCGGCTCGCCTCTCAACGCCTGGATAATAAAATTGGAAACTACTCTACCGTCGCCGGGGTGCATGCGAGGTCCATAGGTATTGAAAATCCTAGCGACCTTGATCGAAAGATGATGCTGCCGCCGATAGTCAAAAAAGAGCGTCTCCGCACAACGCTTTCCTTCGTCGTAGCATGACCGAATGCCAATCGGATTAACGTTCCCCCAATATTCCTCGGTTTGTGGATGGAGGACGGGATCACCATAGACTTCGCTCGTCGATGCTTGAAAGATCTTGCACCGCAACCGCTTCGCCAACCCCAGAAGATTTATGGCCCCGAGAACACTTACCTTCGTCGTTTGCACTGGATCATGCTGATAATGAATCGGCGAGGCGGGGCATGCGAGATTGTATATCTCATCGGCTTCGATGTACAACGGAAAGCAAACATCGTGCCGAATGAATTCGAAACGGGGATGGTTTCGCAGATGCGCGATGTTCGCCTTATCTCCGGTAAACAGATTGTCGATACAGACGACTTCGTCGCCGCGATCAATCAATCGATCGATGAGATGGGATCCAAGGAAACCGGCACCACCAGCAACAGCAACTCGCCGGCTACGATTATAATTGGGCATCTATCTAATACATCCAGAATGATGGAAAGTCATGCTGTCACCGCAGATGACGTGGTGACCAGGGGGAAGCGCCGTTAGGGGGTTATCTAGCTATTGGGCTGATACTCCGGGACGATCGCCGCCAGGACAGACCGGGCGCCGACCGCATCGCCCGCAAGGGCATAGCTGTACATCGCCTCCAGCATACCTCGCAGCTTGCTCTGCTCGATGAAATCTTCTCGGGCACGCATGATCCGCGGATGCGGCGACGGCTGCGGATTGTCACCGATCAGCAGCTCCTCATAAAGTTTCTCGCCCGGACGCAACCCCACGATCCTGATTTCGATGTCGCCGTCCGGATGAGTGTCGTCTTTCAGGGTCAGCCCTGATAGACTGATCATGTTACGGGCAAGATCGATGATGCGAACAGGCTCCCCCATATCGAGCACGAAGAGATCACCACCCGTCGCCATAGCTCCGGCCTGAATGACGAGCTGCGCCGCCTCCGGAATCGTCATGAAGTAGCGAGTCATCTCAGCATGGGTGAGCGTGACAGGCCCCCCCGCCAGAATCTGCGAACGGAACAATGGAACGACCGATCCGCTGGAGCCCAGCACGTTTCCGAACCGCACCATGGAGAAACATGTTTTGGTGTGATCCTGGGCAAGCGCCTGCAAAATATTCTCAGCCGCACGCTTGGTCGCCCCCATGACATTCGTCGGGCGCACGGCCTTGTCGGTGCTGATCAACACGAAACTCGCCACGCCATGTCGAAGCGCCGCCTCGGCAACGTTCATCGTACCAAAGGTATTGTTGAGAATGCCTTCGGTGATATTGGCCTCAACCAAAGGAACGTGCTTGTACGCGGCCGCATGGAAGATCGTTGAAGGGCGCCATTTTTCAAGAACTGCATCAACACGATCGCGATCCCGGACCGACGCGATGATCGGTACCAATTCGGTCTTCTCCGCGGAGCAACGCCGCTCAAGATCTTGATGAACGGCATATAACGCGAATTCGCTGACATCGAGGAGCAACAGTACCGCAGGATCATAAGGTAAGATCTGCCGGCAGATTTCCTGCCCGATCGATCCGCCCGCGCCGGTTACGAGAACGACCTTCCCGTCGATATTCTTGCGCATCAACGCTTCATCGGGCGCGATTGGGGTTCGCCCCAGAAGGTCGTCGATGTCCACTTCATGCAATTCGCTCGTC